>Ga0182742_1000943_pt1 | contig 40633 bp, 35 predicted proteins | sample eDN5th37CBELigMG_FD_128880 | JGI IMG/M metagenome (GOLD analysis project Ga0182742, IMG submission 128880) | Enriched Miracle-Growth compost microbial communities from Emeryville, California, USA - eDNA 5th pass 37_C BE-Lig MG (version 2)... ... | reverse complement strand
CGACATCCTGGAGCAGCTCATCGAGAAGGAAGGCCTGGTCGTCGTCGGGGCCGAGTATTCGCTGGAGACCGGCGTGGTCGAGTTCTTCGACGGCGTCCCCGAGATCTGACGGCCGTCACAGTTCTCACCACGTAGCGAACGTCCGCACCCGGTCGTGAGCCGTTTCGCGCGCGAAATACGCGTGAGACGGCAACCGCGCCCGCTTGCGCGCCCATTCGTTTCAGCTGTGGCAGGAGCACTATGCCGTCCCTCGAGACCCTCAAGCAGTCCGTTTCCGGCATCGTGATTGCGCGCGAGGACGATGATTACCCTGCCGCGCGCGACAACCTGATCTGGAACTCACGCAAGCCGGAGCGCTTTCCCGACGCAATTGTCGGCGCCACGTCGGTGAAGGACGTGCAGGCGACCGTACGGTTTGCGCATCGTCACGGTCTCAAGGTGACCGCTCGCGGTGGCGGGCATCATTGGTCCGGCGTCGCCCTGCAGGAGGGAATCGTCATCGACCTCTCCGCGCTGAACCACGTGAAGATCGATCCGGTCGCGCGCATCGCGGAGACGGGTCCTGCAGTGACCAATCGGGATCTCGCGCGATCGCTGAGCGAGCACGGGCTGGCGTTTCCGGTGGGCCATTGCCCCACTGTTCCGCTCAGCGGGTACCTGCTCGGCGGGGGCTTCGGCTGGAACGCGGGCACGTGGGGCATCGCGTGCTTCAGCGTCGAGAGCGTCGATGTCGTGATGGCTGATGGCGAGCTGATCCGCGCGAGCCTGGCTGAAAATCCCGAAGTGTTCTGGGCGGCGCGCGGCGCGGGGCCGGCGTTCTTCGGGGTGGTCGTGGGGTATCGGCTGCGACTTCAGCGGTTGCCGCGCGCGATCACTACGAGCACCTGGACTTACGCCCTTACGGACATCGCGAAGATCGAGCGGTGGATTTCCACGACGCTGCCGGTCCTTCCTCGCAACGTCGAATTCACGGTGATGATGTCGAGCGCGCCGCCTGCGATCGCTCGTCGGGCGCCCAAGGTGGCCACCGCCGTGGCGACTGTATTCGCTGACAGCGTCGAGGAAGCGCGCACCGTGCTCGGAAAGATCGCCAGCGGCGCGCCGGATGGCGCGATCGTTACGGACCTGAATCTCCCGACTCCGTTCGATGCGCTCTTCGACATGATCGGTGCGTCTTTCCCGGAGCACCGTCGGTATGCGGCCGACACCTACTGGTCTGCCTCGCGCGCAGGCGATTTCCTCGAAGAACTCGCGAGTCGCGTCCAGCAGGCGCCCTCGCCCGCGTCGCTGGGGATCGGCTGCATTCTTCCGCCTCCGGTGCCTGGCGAGCCCGGACTCCCGGATGCTGCATTCTCGATGTTCGCGCCGGTGTTCGGCTGCTCTTATGCGATCTGGGAGGATCCGGCAGCGGACGATGTGAATCTGCGCTGGCTGCGTGACACAGGAGAGAAGGTCGCGCCGCTGACCGTCGGCCACTATCTCGGCGAAGCGGATCTCGACAATCCGTCCCGTACGCCGCGGTCGTTCTCGCCCGCGGCCTGGAATCGCCTGAAGCAGCTTCAGGTCACGTACGACCCGAACGGGACGTTCCGCAAGCCTCAGTAGCGCCGCTTACGGCGCTCGACGGACGCTTTGCCTATGGGACTTCTGTCCCGCCTCCGCGAGCTGCCGGCGAGCTGCCAGCGACCGCGCATCGCGCATCACGCATATGCCGTCACAGCCGCTTCGCGCTCCCCGAGCCGACGAAGCAGGCGCGCAGGCTCGCTTGCGCGACGCGGGCGTTCGCGCCGAAACTTAAAGCCATGCTTAACCAAGTCGAATCGCTGAGCCTGGTCTTCCAGGCCCTCTCCGATCCTTCCCGCCGCGTCATCGTCGAGCGGTTGTGCCGCGGTCCTGCCTCCGTGAGCGAGCTCGCCGAGCCGCTGGACATGTCGCTGCCCGCGGTGATCCAGCACCTGCAGGTATTGGAGTCGAGCGGGCTCGTGCGCAGCGAGAAGGCCGGCCGCGTCCGCACGTGCCGGCTCCAGCGAGCCGCGCTTCAATCCGCGGAGAAATGGCTCAACGCGCGGCGCGCGATGTGGGAGCGCAAGCTCGATCGCCTGGGCGATTATCTCGAGCAGCAGGCGCGCAACCACGACGATGGGAGGAAAAAGCCATGACCGCACGCTCCGCGAGCCACGCCACATTCGTGATCGAGCGCGAGTATCCGTTCGCGCGGGAGAAGGTTTTCGCGGCCTGGGCGGATCCCGAGGCGAAGCGTCGCTGGTTTGCCTGTCATGACGACTGGGCACCGGGCAAGCACGAGCTGGATTTCCGGCCCGGCGGCCGCGAGCACCTCACGACCGTGGAGCCGAATGGAGTCGCGCACATCTTCAACGCCGTGTACTTCGACATCGTCCGGGACGAGCGCATCGTCTACGCGTATGAGATGCACCTCGACGACCGCCGCATCTCGGTGTCGCTCGCAACCATCGAGTTCAAGGCCGCGGGCAAGGGCACGAAGCTCGTGTTCACCGAGCAAGGCGCGTTTCTGGACGGTTACGACTATCCGGCGGAACGCGAGGAAGGGACTCGCGTGGGGCTGGAGAACCTGGAGAAGGAGCTTCGGCGCAGGGGGCTTTCGTAACGTCACTGGTGGCGCATTCTGGGCACCGGTGCGCGCAGCCTACGTTCGATACCTTGGGCGTGGGTCAACGTTCACTGTCTGCAGCTGTGGAGCAGCTTGCCGCGCGCGGTCGGCATCCGGCGAGGTCCGCGCCCGCTTCTTCAAACGCACCGGGTGGTCGGCGACTCAGCTAGCGCCCCTCCCGAAACCTGGCCCTTCGCCGCACCGGCACGCTCCGGCCCGGCCGTGCGCGCGTCCCGGTCCGGGCAAGGCAAATTGCAGCGGTCCGCGCCGCCCGGATATGCTCCGGGCCCATGTACGCCTCCCGGCGCTGGATCATCGCCGTTTTCGTCTTTGCCTTCGTCGTTGCGAGGGTGACGGGCGCGCATCTGCATCTGTGCCTGGATGGGTCCGAGCCTCTCGCCCAGCTTCACGTCTCCGACACCGCCGAGATCGACCATCACCCGCACGAGCATCACGCCGATCACCACGACGACGAAGACCTCGGGCAGTCCCACGACGATGTGGACGTGGATGCCCTGGGGAATGTCGTCGCAAAGATCGGGAAGCTGGATGCCTCGCTGAACGCGATGCTGGCCTGGGTGTTCGCTTTCGGCGTGCTCGTGCCGGCGCGCCAGCCGGCGCCTGCCTATCAGGAGCGACCCCCGAGGCCTCCGCCGAGATTCCTTCGCCCCCTCCTCCGCGGCCCTCCTGCCTGATTCTCCGCTTCCGTTCGTGACGCTCGCCTCGCGTTTGCGTGGCGCATGCGGCCGCGGCCCGTCCGCGGGCTGCAGTTTCTGCGGAGAATTCGATGTTTCATTCGCTCAGACGTGCCTCATGGCACGCGCTCGTGCTTGTGGTCGCGACCGCTGGCGCCTATGCGCAGGCGCCCGCACCCGATCCGATAGCCGGCAGCGCGCTCACCCTGCGGGACGCCATCAATCAGGCGCTCGCACGTAATCCGGATCTTCAGGGCTTCGGCTATCGCCTGCAGGCGCAGGAGGCTCGCGTTCGGACAGCAGGCCTTCGACCACCCACGGAGCTTCGCGCGGAGCTCGAAAACTTCGGGGGCTCGGATGCCGCGGAAGGCATCGATGTCGCTGAGGCAACCCTCTCGCTCTCACACGTGCTGGAGCTCGGGAACAAGCGAGAGCTGCGAACGCAAGCCGCGCAGGCCGTACACGACGATCTCTCCATCGAGCGCCAGGCCACGCAGCTCGACGTAGTGGCGGAGGTTACGCGGCGCTTCGTGCACGTAGCGTCCGATCAGGAGCAGATCGCGCTGACCCGCCGCGCGACGGCCCTGGCGCAGGAATCTCTCGACGCCGTGCGCCGGCGAGTGGCGGCCGGCCGCGCGCCCGACGCGGAGCTGAATCGCGCGAATGTCGCGTTGGCACGCGCTCGCATCGAGGAAGAGCACGCCGAACACGAGTTGCTCGCATCACGACGCAAGCTCTCAGCGATGTGGGGCTCCAGCGACGCGTCGTTCGCGAGCGTCGTCGCGAATTTGTACGAGCATCCGCCTCTCCTGCCTTTCGAGGAGTTCGCAGCGCGGCTCGAGCGCAATCCCGACTTCCTGCGATTCGCATCCGAAGCACGAGTGCGAGATGCAGAGCTTCGACTGGCCCAGGCCAAGGCACGCGCGGACGTCTCCCTCACCGCCGGCCTCAGAAGGCTCGAGGTGTCCGACGACCAGGTGTTCGTCGTCGGGGTCAGCGTGCCGTTGTTCGGCCGGTCCCGGGCGCGAAGTGCGATCGACGAAGCGCAGGCCCTTCGCCACCTTTCGGATACGGATCGGGCCGGCAAGCGCGTCCGCACCAGCGCGCAACTGTTCGCCATCTACCAGGAGCTCCGGCACGCGATCACCGAGGCCAGGGCGCTGCAGGAGAGCGTGATCCCCGAGCTCGAAGCCGCGCTCCGGAACACGCAGCTCGCATTCGACCGCGGTCGGTACAGCTACCTCGAATGGACCGACGCGCAGCGCGAGTTGATCGCCGCCCAGCGGGATCGCATCGAAGCGTCCGCCAGGGCCCATCTCCTTCTCGCCGAGATCGAGCGCCTGACCAGCGCGCCGATCACCGATGCTCCGTAAAGGCTTCCCCATGAACACGCGCATCTTCGCTCTCCTGCTCCTCGCCTTGCTCGCGGGTTGCAACGGTGGCACGCCTTCCGGCGAAGCCAGCCACGCGCACGACGGCCACGGCGAACATGCCGAGGCAGAAGAAACGCCCCGCGGGCCGCACGGCGGCCGCCTGCTCGCGGACGGTCCGTTCGTCGTCGAGCTCGCGATCTACGAGACGGGAGTGCCCCCTGAGTTTCGGGCATGGATCACGCAGGACGGACGTCCGGTCGATCCTGCCCAGGCTTCGATACAAGTCGAGCTGGGTCGACTCGGAGGCGTGAAGGACACGATCCAGTTCGCGCCCCAAGGCGACTTCCTTCAGGGCAACCGCGAAGTGTACGAACCGCACTCGTTCGATGTCCGGGTCACGGCGACGCACGGCGGCCAGACCCACACGTGGGAATACGCGTCGTACGAAGGCCGCACCGAAATTCCCGCCGAAGTGGCTAACGCTGCCGGAATCGAAACCGCGATTGCGGGACCGGGCACGCTCGACGAAACGCTGAATCTCTACGGTGCCATCGTCCCCGACGCGACTCGCGTTCGCGAAGTGCGAGCACGCTTCCCGGGGGTCGTGCAGACGGTTTCGAAGCGCGTCGGCGAAGCGGTCCGAGCCGGCGAGACACTGGCCAGCGTCGAATCGAACGAAAGCCTGCGCGTGTATCCCATCACGGCGCCCATCGCGGGCGTGATCACGTCGCGGCATGCGGAGCCCGGCGAGCAGACCTCCGACCAGGCGCTCTTCGAAATCGCGGATTTCTCCCGAGTGTGGGCGGAGCTCAAGGTGTTCCCGCGCGACCGGGCGCGGCTGAAGGTCGGCCAGCCCGCGCGAATCGTCGCGGAGGGCTCGCAGCCGGCGAATGGCACCGTCAGCTATGTCGCGCCGGCGGGCGAGCGCAACGCGCAGAGCATCACCGCCCGCGTCGTGCTCGACAATTCTTCGGGCGAGTGGACCGTCGGCCAGTTCGTCGAGGGAGTCATCACGGTATCCCGCACGCCGGTGTCGCTGGCCGTCCCGCTCGCCGCCATCCAGAAGTTCCGCGACTTCGACGTGGTGTTCGCCCAGGTCGACGACACCTACGAGGTTCGCATGCTCGAGCTCGGGCGCCGTGACGCGGAACGCGCGGAGGTGCTCGGTGGGCTCGATCCCGGCACCCGTTACTTCTCGCGGAACAGCTATCTCATCAAGGCCGACATCGAGAAGTCCGGCGCCAGCCACGATCATTGAGGGCCCGCGCCATGCTTGCACGAATCGTCGAGTTCTCGGTGCGGAACCGCTGGCTCGTCCTGATCGCCTCGCTCGCCATCGGGGTGCTGGGCGTATTCAGCTACCTGAAACTGCCGATCGACGCCGTTCCGGATATCACCAACGTTCAGGTGCAGATCAACACGGAAGCACCGGGTTTCTCCCCGCTCGAAGCCGAACAGCGAATCACGTATGTCGTCGAAACGCTGATGGCGGGATTGCCGCGGCTCGCATACACCCGCTCCGTTTCGCGATACGGTCTTTCGCAGGTCACGGTCGTGTTCGAGGACGGCACGGACATCTACTTCGCTCGCCAGCGAGTAAGCGAACGGCTGCAGGAAGCGCGATCGAACCTGCCGGCGGGACTCGAGCCGGAGCTGGGGCCGATTGCAACGGGTCTCGGCGAGATCTTCATGTTCATCCTGAAAGTGTCGCCGGGCGCGAAACAGCCGAACGGCATGCCCTACGACACGACGGATCTCCACACGGTGATGGACTGGACCGTGCGCCCGCAACTCACGCGCGTGCCTGGAATCACCGAGGTGAACATGATCGGCGGCCACGAACGGCAGTACGTCGTATCGCCGCGGCCCGGGCCGATGCTCGCCTTCAGATTGACGCTCGCAGACGTCGTGAACGCTCTGGAGCGGAACAACACCAACGTCGGCGCCGGCTATATCGAGCGATTCGGGAACCAGTATCTCGTGCGCGTGCCCGGGCAGGTGAAGGCGCTCGAAGACCTGCGTTCGATCCGCGTCGCCACCCGCGATGGCGTGGCCGTGACCGTCGGCGACGTCGCGGACGTAGCGATCGGCAAGGACCTGCGCACGGGTGCCGCGACGATGGACGGCGAGGAAGTCGTTCTCGGCACGGTGTTCATGCTCGTCGGCGAGAACAGTCGCGTCGTTGCGAAGGCCGCCGCCGCGAAGATCGACGAGATCAACCGCACCCTGCCGCCGGGGCTGGAGCTCGAATCCGTTTACGACCGGACGAGTCTGGTCGACAAGACGATCCGCACCGTCGCCACCAATCTCTTCGAGGGTGCCGCGCTCGTCATCGTCGTGCTGCTGCTGTTCCTCGGCAACGTGCGGGCGGCATTGGCGACCGCCGCGGTCATTCCGCTCTCCATGCTCTTCACCGCCACGGGCATGGTTCGCAGCGGAATTTCAGCCAACCTCATGAGCCTCGGCGCGCTCGACTTCGGCCTTATCGTCGATGGCGCAATCATCATCGTCGAGAACTGCCTCCGCAGGCTCGGGCTCGCCGCTGCCGGTCGCGCTCTCGCCCTGCGCGAGCGACTTGCGGTGGTCCAGGAGGCGACGGTCGAGGTCATCCGGCCGGCGTTGTTTGGCGTGGTAATCATCCTCGTCGTCTACCTGCCGATCTTTTCGCTCACGGGCATCGAGGGAAAGATGTTCCATCCGATGGCGTACACCGTGGCGCTGGCGCTTGTCGGAGCGATCATCTTCTCCGTCACGTTCGTCCCGGCCGCGGTCGCCATCTTCGTTCGAAGCGGATCGGCCACCGCGCACGGAAACGCGCTCACCCGCGCATCCCATCGCGCGTATGAGCCCTTGCTTCGAGGCGCGCTAAAGCACGGAATGGCGGTCGCCGGAGGCGCGATCGCCCTTCTAGCGTTCACCGCATGGCTCGCATCCCGCATGGGCAGCGAGTTCATTCCAAGCCTGGACGAGGGTGACATCGCCCTGCATGCAATGCGCATTCCTGGAACCGGCATCGAGCAGGCCATCACGATGCAACGGCAGCTCGACGATCGTCTCGCAAAGTTTCCCGAGGTGAAGCACGTCTTCGCAAAGCTGGGAACGGCGGAAGTCGCGACGGACCCGATGCCGCCGTCCGTGGCCGACACGTTCGTGATCCTGAAGCCGCGCGAAGAGTGGCCGGATCCGCGCAAAAGCCGGTTCGCGCTGGTGTCCGAGCTGGAGAGCGCCGCAGGGGCAGTCCCGGGCAGCAATTACGAGTTCACGCAGCCCATCCAGATGCGCTTCAACGAGCTGATCGCCGGCGTGCGTTCGGATGTCGCCGTGAAGATCTACGGCGATGACCTCGACACGCTGGTCGCACTCGGCCCGCAGATCGAGAGCATCGTCAGCCGCATCCAAGGCGCCGCGGACGTGACCGTCGAGCAGGCGACCGGCCTTCCCGTCCTCACCGTGCAGCCGAAACGCGCGCTCCTCGCCCGCTACGGACTCGACGTCGCGGACGTCCAGGATGTCGTGGAGGCCGCCATCGGCGGGAAGACGGTCGGCAACGTGTTCGACGGCGACCGCCGCTACCCGGTGGTCATTCGCCTGCCCGAAAGCGTCCGCAACGATCCGGCGACGCTCGAAGCCCTGCCGGTCACCCTGCCCGATGGGGGGTACGTCCCGCTCCGGGAAATCGCATCAGTCGAGATCGACACCGGGCCGAACGCCATCAACCGGGAGAACGGCAAGCGTCGCCTGGTCGTCACCGCGAACGTGCGCGGTCGCGATCTCGGCTCCTTCGTCGCGGAGCTTCAGCAACGAATGATCACCGATGCCCGGCTACCCCCAGGCTATTGGGTCGAGTACGGAGGAACGTTCGAGCAGCTCATGTCCGCCCGCGCGCGGCTCTTCATCGTCGTTCCGCTCGCGATGGTGCTGATCTTCGGCCTGCTCTATCTGGCGTTTCGCTCGTTCCGCGACGCCATCCTTGTTTTCACCGGCGTTCCGCTCGCGCTCAGCGGCGGCGTGCTTGCGCTGTGGGTCACCGGGATTCCGCTGTCGATCTCTGCCGGCGTCGGCTTCATCGCACTTTGCGGCGTGGCCGTGCTGAACGGGCTCGTCATGGTGTCCTTCATGCGCCGGCTGCTCGAGGAAGGACGACCGCTCGAAGAGGCGATCGTCGAAGGCGCGCTCACGCGTCTACGCCCCGTGCTCACGACTGCGCTCGTCGCGAGCCTCGGTTTCGTGCCGATGGCCCTGAACGTCGGCACGGGATCGGAGGTTCAGCGGCCGCTAGCCACCGTTGTGATCGGCGGCATTCTCACGTCCACAGCCCTAACGTTGTTCGTGCTGCCGGTGCTGTATCGATGGGCGAATCGAAAACGCCGCCCCGCCCTGCAGCTTGCGGCTACTTGAATGCCTGCTCGACGAGGAAACAGTCCGTCAACAGCGCACGCAGGTGGATCGATGCGTTGAGGTTGTCCACCAGTATCGAGCTGATGGCGGGACGGCTCAGCACCAGGCCGATGGCACCACGCGCCCGAGCCGCATCCTGCCGGACCGCGTCGAGAAAGCCCGCGGCGTCCGGCGCGCCGCCCGTCGCGTTCACGGCCTGTGCGACCAGTGCATCCAGGCCGTCCAGCGCCTGAAACATGGCCGTGAGCCGAGGCCGGGCTTCGGAGCCCTCATCGCTCTGACGACCCTGCGCAGCATAGGCCAGCAGATATTCGTACCCGCGCTCGATGGTATCGATGCGAGAGGAAAGCTCGCTCATGTCCGGCATGGGATCAGGTCTTCTTGTCTGCTCGAGGCGCCGTGTGATGCTCCTCGACTTCTTCCCGAGTGAGCCAGCCTTTGATCATCGCCCGAAGGTACATGCGCTTCTCCGGGATGATGGCGAAGTACACGTGCACCATCACCAGCGTGATCGCCAGAGTCGCGGCTGCGCCGTGGATGACGTAGATGACGCCCCACGTCGCCTGCGAAAGCACATACGGGTCCCGCTTCCACAGCGGCGTGTCCATCTTCAGGAGCATGAAGCAGCCCGTGATCACGGCCGCGAGGATCATCACCGTCATCGCGTGATGCATGAGCTTCTGCGCGACGGTGTACTTCGTCACCTTCCGCCCGGCCAGCTCGTCGCCGCTCAGCGCGTACATGCACTTCGGCTTCTGCCAGAACAAGGCGCGGACGATGTGAAACAGCGTCAGCAGGACGAGCACCACGCCCACGACCCAGTGAATGACCACCCAGTCGAACTTCACGCCCAGCACGGGCAGAAGCCCGGTCGCCATCAACGTGAGCACCGCGGCCGCCGTCAGCCAGTGGAACAGCCGATCGATGCCGGCATGGCGAACGACACGGTCACCCGGAGGCGCCTCGTCCCGCACGAATACGCGTTCGGCTACCTGGGCCATCACTTCGCTCCCGACTTGCCGCGCACCAGCTTGTAGATCAGGTGCGCAACGATGACGACGAGACCGACTCCCACGGCAACGGGCAGCAGATCCCACGAAATGCCTTCCAGCACGGGCTGGTTGTAGACGTCGTGCCCTTTACGGAAGAGATCCATGCGTGCGCTCCCCTCAGGCGTCCCGGATGGCGCGACGGACGAGGTTCTCCATCAGCGGCACCTTGAACTGGTTGTAATTGAGCGCGACGGCGCCTTCGCTCGCGGCCTTGCCGGCCTGCGTGGCGATGTCCTCATTCTTCGGCTTGCCGATCGCGATCTGCTCGGACTTCTTCAGCCGGCGCGGCACGCACTCCACAGCGCCGCAGACGAGCCGGATGTTCTTGATCGTGTCGCCCTCGACGAACATCGCGGCGGCGATGCTCACGAGTGCGAAGTCCCAGGTATTCCGGTCCGTCACCTTCTCGAAGTACGACGTCGCGCCGGCCCACTCCGTCGGAAACCGGACCGCGGTGAGCACTTCATCCGGCTTCAGCACCGTCATCCGGGTGATGTCTTTCGAAGGCCCGATGAAGAACTCTTCGGCGGGCACGATGCGCTCGCCGGACGGCCCCTTGATGACCATCCGCGCGTCGAGCGCGACTGCTGCCGTCGCCGTGTCCGACGGCGAAACGGCGACGCAACGGCTCGCGCCGAACAGGCAGTGCTCGCGATTCTGGCCTTCGGGCGTATCGGCGTAACACGTGATGCCGCCGGCGCGATAACAGCTCACGCCGTACCGGTAATACCAGCAGCGCGCGTCCTGACAGAGATTCCCGCCCAGCGTTCCGGAGTTGCGAATCTGCGGGCTCGCGACACGCCCCGCAGCGGTCGCCAAGAGCGGATACTTCTCCCGCACGACAGGCGAGCGTTCGATTTCCGTTAGCGTCGTCAGCGCCCCGATTTCGAGCCCCTCCGCCGTCTCGCGAATGCCGGTGAGCTCCGGGATGCCCTTGAGCTCGATGACGGCCGTCGGACGCTTGTTGCGGTCCTTGAACCAGTCGAAGCTGTCGTTGCCGCCCGCGAGGAACCAGGCGCCCTTGCCGATGCGGCGAGCGAGGTCGATCGCATTGTCCACCGTGTCCGGCTGGTACAGCTCGAAGTGCGGCATCATGTCTCTGGCCATCTGTCCGCTCCTTCAAGCCGTGTGGATCTGGGTGGGCTTGTGGGCCTGAGGCCTGCCCGCCAGCGCGTTGATGATCATGTCCGGCCTCACCGGCGTGCGATTGAAGACGTGCCCGCCCATCGCATCCGAGAGCGCGCACAGCAGGGCCGCGGCGGCCGAACCGAGCGGCGGCTCGCCGATGCCCTTCGTTCCCATCGGGCTCATCGGATCGGGCTTGTCGACCCAGTCCGTCTGCAACTGAGGTGGCAGATCCAGATAGCTCGGCGGCTTGGCCTGGTAGAACCCGGCCGCACCGGGAATGCCGGTCTGCGGGTCGTAGATCATGCCTTCGAGCGTCGCGGCGCCGACGCCTTGCACCGTTGCGCCCTTCAGCTGCGTGTCCAGGCCCATCGGGTGGATCACGGTCCCGCAGTCGCCGACGTTCAACACGTCCACGATGCGATGCTGACCCGTTTCGACGTCCAGCTCGATCTCCATGAAGCACGCCGCGAAGGCTGCCGGCTGACCGTGAGGCAGCCCGTCCTTCGCAACACCGATCAGACCGCTGCCCGCCAACGCGGTCGCGGAGGCCTTCGTCATCGGATTGATGTCCGCCGGCAGATCCTTGCCCGTGTACTTCCCGCCGAGCTCGATCGCGCGTTGCGCGACCTTCGCGTACGTCATGGCACGGCCGGGCGCACCTTTGGCGAACACGCGATTGCCGTCGACGTCGTAATCATCCGGCTTGCCGCCGAGATCCCTTGCGGCGATTTCCTTCATCTTCTGGAGCGCATCCATTGCCGCGACATAGTTCGTGCGCGCCATCGTGTACGACGTATTGCTGCCGAACTGGCCGATGTTCCAGGGCAAATGCTTGCGCGTGTCCCCGCGCACGACGACGCACTTCTCCCAGTCGTACTTCAGCACTTCCGCAGCCAGCCGCGCGGTGCCTGTATGCGAGAACGTGCCGAGGTTGCCGACACCCGTGTGGATGTGAAGGATGCCGTCCGGCGTGATGCGGCAGAGGCCGTCGAAGCCCGAGAAGCCGGCGGGGTGAAACGCCTGCCCCACGCCAACGCCGGTAACCTTCGAGCCTTTACGCTGACCGCTGCGGGCCACGCGCTCTGCCCACTTGAACCGCTCGGCGCCTTTGGTCAGCGCGTCCTTCACGTAGCAGCTGGAAACCGGGCGCCGGTCCTTGCCGACGGGCGCGTTCATGTCCGGCCCGTTCAGCATGCGAATCGCCAAGCGATCGATGTTCAGCTCGCGGGCCGCGCGATCCATCAGCGGCTCCATGACGTAAGCCAGCTGGTTGTACCCCGGGCCACGCTGCGCGCTGCGCGTCGGCGTGTTGCAGAAGACGGGCACGCCGCGCCATCGCATGGCCTCGGGCTGATACATGATCGACAGCGCATCGGGCGCGTTCCGGAAATCGTAGAAGCCCGTGTGCGCGCCGCTTTCCTGCACGACGTACAGGTCCGCGGCGACGAGCTTGCCGTTCCCGGCGAAACCCAGCTTCACGCGGCCCTGGAAGCCGTTGCGGGCGTGACCGATCGAGTACTCGTCGAAGCGGCTCACGCGCATCATCACCGGCCGGCCGATCTTCTTCGACATGAGCGCCGGGATCGCCATGGACGGATAGGCGCCGCCCTTCGACCCGAACCCGCCGCCGCAGAACTCCGCGACGTATACGAGCTGGTCCGGCGGAATGCCGATGAACCCCGCGAGCGCCGGCACGATGAACGACTGGCTCTGCGTGGAGCCGAACACGAAGCACTTGCCGTTCTCCCAGTACGACATGCAGGAGCGAGGCTCCATGCTGTGATGGGAGTTGCTGGCCGTAACGAACGTCTCGTCGTAGACGACCTTCGCCTTCGCGAAGGCCGCGTCGACATCGCCGAAAGTCCATTCCTCCGCGGGCTGGCCCTGCGGCAGCTGGCCGTCCTTCGCGTTGTCGAAGTCTTCCTTCGTCCAGCGGATGGTCTGCAGCTTCACGCCGGCCGCGCCGACATTGCCGTCCGTGCGCGCGTCCGCCGGGTTCTGGGGCGCAAGACTCTTGAGCGGATCCACCGTGAACGGCAGGACCTCCCACTCGATGCGAACCTTCTCGAGGGCGTTCTGCACCGTCGTTTCGTCGACAGCGGCGAGCGCGAACACCGGCTCGCCGACGTACCGCGGCTCGTTCGAGAGGATCGGTGCGCCCGGCGCGGGCGGATTCTTGATGTCCGCTTCCGTCAGGATGCCGAGCACGCCTTCCATCTTCAGCGCTTCGCTCGCATCGAGGTTCTTCACTCGCGCGTGCGGATACGGGCTCGGGAAGAAGCGGCAGAACACCATGCCTTCGGCGCGGAAGTCCTCCGCGTACTTGGCCTGCCCCGTCACTTTCGCCAGGACGTCCGGCGGCGTGAAATTCTTGCCAAGGAGTTTATAGCTCATGTGGCAGTGGCCTTCGTGGAAGCGGCGGCGCGCATGACGCCGTTGAGGTAGTTGTCGTAAGCCCCGCAGCGGCAGAGGTTGCCCGCCATGGCCTGGCGCGCTTCCTCACGCGTGGGATTCGGGTTGTGCTTGAGGAGCGCTACGGCCGCCATCACCTGACCCGGCGTGCAGAAGCCGCACTGGGGCGACAGCCCTTCGATGAACGCCTGCTGCACCGGATGCAGCTCGCCGTTCGGACCCTGCAGCCCCTCGATCGTGACGACCTTCCGGTTGCGCACGGAATGCGTGAGCACCGAGCAGGAGTTGTGGAGCACGTCGTCGATCATCACGGAACAGGCGCCGCATTCGTCACGGTCGCAGGAGAGCTTGGTTCCCGTGAGACCCAGCCTGTATCGCAGAGTCATGGCCAGCGTTTCCTGCGGAAGCACGTCCACCGGACGTTCCTGGCCGTTCACGTTGATGCGTATGAGCCGCTCGACACCGCCCGCAACGGCAGCGGCGACGGTGCCGCGGCTGCTGCAACCCTGCAGGCCTCCGAAGACGTACGTGGCCGATGAAGCCACCGCGCCCGAAGCGATCACTCGCTTGATGAATTCGCGCCGGGAATATCGGGAGGCCTCTTCGTCGTCCGCACGCCTGCGGAGCGCCGGAGGCGCCACTCGTATTTCGTTCATTGCCGCCCTCTCTCGTGGGAAAGTCGCCTTCGGCCCTTGCGGGTCAGCGCTTTTCCGGCGCGCTGACGTCCACGCGCGCGGCGGCGAGTATAGCTCCTCGGAAGGCGGCTCATGCCCGCCCTCTGGTCAGCGAGACGACGAAGGCTCAGGTCGACCTGCGGGCCCGGCGCTCACGGGAAGATCCACGTGGAAGGCGGCGCCGGCGCCAGGGGAGCTTTCGACGTGGACCTCGCCATGATGGCGCCTCACGATCTCACGCACGATCGAAAGGCCGAGCCCGCACCCTTCCACTCCGCTCCACGAGGTGTACCAGGGCTCGAAGATCCGGTTCGCGGCGGCCGAGTCCATGCCGATTCCGTTATCGCGCACGGTGAGGCGCACGCCTGCCGGCGTGGCGCCGACAGCCTTGACCTGGCTTGCCCGGTCCCATCGCCCGGGTTCGCGGGCGACGACGGAGATTTCGATACACCCGTACCCCGCGGGAATCGCTTTCGCGCCATTCAGCACGAGGTTCAGCACCAGCTGTTCGATGCTGGCCGGATCGGTATCGACGAGAGGTATGCGCTCGCCCACCGACACCCTCAGCTCGATTGCACGGGGCACGGCCGCGCGAAGCAGCGGGAAAGTATCCTGCACAATGTCGCCAATACAGAGCGGCCGCTTCTTCACGGATTGCTCGCGCCCGGTTGCCAGCACCTGGTCCACGAGCTCGCGGCACCGCTGCACCGCTCGCATGATGCTCGCGAGGTGAGCCTGCGCTTCAGGGTTCTCCACCAGCTCGCCAGCGAGCTGGGCATGTGCGGCAATGGGGATGAGGTAGTTACGCAGCTCGTGACCGACGCCGGTCGCCACCTGTCCGATGGTCGCCAGCGATTGAAGTTGTCTCACCCGATCCTGCGCGCTCGGCGCGGAGTCGAGCAGTGCGTGCATGTCAAAGAACTGCGGAGGTGGCTTCGCATGATCGGCACTCATTGGAACTGACCTGCAATAGGGGGCCCGCCGAAGCTGGCGGCGATGGGCGCGTACCCTACCGGCCGTCCCGCTGCCGCTTAATCGGGTGTTTTCCCGAGAGCCGGAGGGGAAAGTCTGTAATGCGGCGCACTCCTTCCGGAGGGGCCCCGGGGAGCGGATGGGCCCCGGGGAGGCCGTCAGGCGCCCACGATGTTGTTCCGGATGGCGTACCGGATCAGGTCGGACAGCGAGTCGAACTGCATTTTCCGCATGATGTTGCCGCGGTGGGTTTCAGCAGTTTTGACGGTAATACCGAGCGCCCGGGCCACCTCCTTGTTGCTCTTGCCCTCGGCGAGGAGCTGCACGATCTCGCGCTCGCGTGGGGAAAGAGTCGGCGCCGCTCCGTTGCTGCCGTCACCGTCCGCGCTTCGCAGGAAACCTTCGAGAACGAGCCGCGCGACCTTCGAAGTGAAGAAGGGCCGGCCATCCATAAGGGCTTCGACGCCGGTGACCAGCGCCTTTCCCGCGTCGGACTTCAGCACGTAACCCTGCGCGCCTGCGTTCAGCACTTCACGGACGAGCTGCTCGGACTCGTGCGCGGTGAGGATGAGCACGCGCGTGCTGCTTCGGTCCGCGAGGATCTGGCGCGTAGCTTCGAGCCCATTGAGCTCGGGCATGGTCATGTCGAGGATCGCGACGTCCGGGTGGGTATCGCGGGCCAGCTCCACGGCGCGTCTACCGTTCTCGGCCTCGGCCACCACGTTCCAGCCCTGCTTTTCGCGAAGCGTGCTCGCCAACCCCCGACGTATGAGCTCGTGATCGTCTGCGATGAGAATGCGTACGGCCATCATGCGGTGAGTTTCTCGCTCATGGTTCCTCGCGAAACAGGAAGCGACGCGCGCACGATCGTCCCGGAGCGGCCGCTCTCGACGCTGAACGTCCCTCCAACCTGCCGGATGCGCTCGCGCATGCCGGCAAGGCCGACGCCGAACGGGAAGCTGCCGGTGTCGACCGAGTCCATGCCGTCCGCTCCTATGCCGCCGTCTTCGATCTCGAGCAGCACGGAGTCCTCGTGCTCGGTGTATCGGATCGCGGCCCAGGGACTGTCAGCATGGCGATGGACGTTCGTGAGCGCTTCCTGCGCGACCCGGAAAAGGGTCAGCTCCTCGTCGCGCGAGAGGCGCGTCATCGAGGATGGCAGGTCGAGATGAACCTCGATGCCGCTCCTTTCGTGAAAGCCATCCGCCAGCCAGCGGAGCGCGCTCAGCAAACCCAGCTCATCCAGCAACGGCGGATGCAGGAGATACGAGGCGGTCCTGATCTCCGCGGAGCATCGGTTGGCAAGCTCCACACACTGCTGAAGCAGCTCGCGCTGCTCTTCGCCGAACGTGCGAACGCCGGCCAGCCGATTGAGGCTGAGCTCCAGGGCGGCGAGCGTCTGGCCGGTGGAGTCGTGCAGGTCACGGCCGATCCGGCGACGCTCCTCGTCCTGCAATCGCATGAGCTCGCTGGCCGTGCGGCGAAGTTCGAGGAGCACCTGTCCGCGCTCGACGTCCAGATACGCCTGCGCGATCTGATCAGCGACGCCGCTGGCGAACCCGAGCTCGTCCGCGTACCACTTGCGAGCCGTGCCGACCTGCTCGAACAGCACGACGCCGGCCAGATTTCCGGAGCATCGGACCGGCGCCGCGATCAGCCCGACGGCCTCCGCAACGACCATCGCCCCCTTCAGCTCGCGCGTCCTCGGATCCGCCTCTGCGTCGGGCACGTGGATCACGCGTTCGTGGCGGATCGCCTCGACGAACGTCGATACGTCCGCAACGTCGATCTCGAATCCGTCCTGATGCCGCCGTCCGTTGCTCTCGAAATGCTCGACGCATCGAAGCCGGCCGCCTTTTTCGAGCTTCCAGGCGGCCACCCTGTCCGTTTGGAGCACGTCACAGGCCTGCTGGCAGATCTCGCGAAGCGCGTCCTGCACGGTGCTCCATCCGCCCGATCCCTGCCGCTTCCCGAAGGCCAGCAGCGCATCGCTCTGACGCTCGACGCGACGAACGTGCGCGTCCTCCGCTTCCTTCGCGCGCCGACTCGTCGCGATGTGAAGTCCCAGCGTCCACGTGATCACGAGGATCAGCGCGCTGGCCGCACCTGTGACGATGAGCGTCGTGCGACGGCGATCCCGCCAGGGCGCGAGCACCGCGTCGCGAGTCTGGCCGGCGAACAGCACCGCATCGAAGCCGTTCAGCCGCTGGTAGCCGTACAGCATCTCGGCCTGCATTTCAGCCCCGAATCCTTCGACGACGCCGGAGTCCGGCTGCTTCATGGCGTCCCGGAAAAGAACGTTGTCGGCGACATTGGCGCCGGGTTTCAGGGCAGGAGCCGCGCCCTCAGGGACGGCGGCCAGCACGGTGCCGTCATACGCGATGATTCCCATCAGGCGCAGATCGCGGCCGAAGCGCCGGTACATATCCGCGAACGCGCCGAACTCGAAGAGCGCCCCGCCCCACACGCCATCCCGGTCTGGCGTGATCATGTGCCGCGCGATGGGAATGACGACGCCGCCGGGCGCCTCTGCATCCTCGACCGGCCTTCCGATCCAGGTGACGCCGGTAAGCGCGGTGCGCGGGAGTTGCAGCCAGGGCGGAGCGGAGTCGGCGGATTCCTGCGATCCATCGCGGTTCGCAAGCGCAAAGCGCGCGGGGCTGTAGAGGAACAGCGCGCGGACGTACTCGCCACCGGTGAGCATCTTTGCGAGCGCGGCCGAGCGACTGTCGACGTTCACCCCGTCCATGTCGCCGCTCGCGCCCATGACGGCATTCGCTCCGGCGAGCGCCGCGCCGACACCGTCGTTGATCATCGCCTGCGTGCCGGCTTCAAGCGCGCCGGCAACGGAGCGCAGCCGATTGCGCTCCATCTCGAGCGTCTGGCGGTAGTCGGAATCGATTCGAAGGGAGGCGTACGCCCACGCGATGGCGAGCGCCAGCACGGCGTAAAGGAGAAGCAGCCCGTTGACCGTAAGCGGCCTGAACAGGCCCGACAGTTTCCCTTCCTGTGTGCGCGAACCCGACAGGCTGTTCCCCCTGCTTCACTGCTCGCATCGGCGGGTGTGCGAAGCGAAGTGTCCCCTAATCGAGGCTGCCCGGCCAGTCGAAAAACGAAGCTTGCACGCGGTGTGTCGGGAGGCGCTTCGACGTCGGGCGAATGTCAGGGCGCGAAGGCAGTGACGCTGCGATACCCGCTGGAGGAAACGCTGATCGACTGGCCGGACGTGATGATCCATCCCTGCGCATACCCGATTTCCGTCGCGCCGCTCGCGGGAAGGGCGAGGGAGACGGTGCGCAAGGGCGTGCCGGTGGAGTCCCGATCCCGCAACTCCGCGATGACGTTGAGCGGTTTGTCCGTGGCGTTCCGGATGGAAGCCACCAGGCCCTGTCCCATGAAAGCCAGCTTGAAAGTCACCCGCACTGGGATGACCGGGCGGTTCGCTTCGGCCAGCGCCACGTCCCGCGTGACCAGGGCGGCCGTGCGCTCCTGGAGGGCGACTTCCGTGCGTGTGAGACGCTCGCGCAGCTCCAGGACCTGGAGGCCCTGCTGGGCCAGCTGCTCCTGCAGCCTTCCGCGTTCCAGATGGAGCCAGTACCCCGCAGCGGCCCCAGTCAGCACCAGCAGGGTGATCACGAGGACACCGGTGAACACGAGAAAGGCGCGAAGCCGCTCGCCCCGGCGGCGGCCGGCCGGCCTGGCGCTGACACGCGTGGCGCTGACGGAACTCGCGTTGATGGGACCGCTCCCCCGCCGAACCCTGGCGGACACGGGTCGCAAATCTAGCATCGCCTCCGGACCTGTCGCGTGGCGCAGTTGGCGGTTCGGCGGTGCAGCTTCCGTTCGAGTCCCCGGTGCCGCCAGAATGGCGCCCCTGTCCCAATCCCGATGCCCGGTGTGTGGCCCCCGAATGACTCGCGAACGTGCCCTGGATGAGAGCTGGAAAGGCTGGTTGAAGGAAAATATCGAACGGGGCTGCAGCCGGACCGAGCTCGTCGACATCCTGCGCAAGCACGGGTTCTCGCTGTCCTCCATCCGGGAGAACATGGGGGAAGCCTTCCCCGCGGACGACCCCGTCTCGCGCACCGAGCCCCTGCCCGTCCCGCGGTTGATACGCCAGCCGCCACCGAAGCTCCGCAAGGTCGAGACGGATGCGCTGGACCTCTACACGCTGGACGATTTCCTGAGCGCGAAGGAATGCGACCGGATCGTCGCGCTCATCAACCATCACCTGCGGCCTTCGACCGTGACGATCGAAAACACGGAGAAGACGTTCCGAACGAGCCGTACGTGCGACCTGTCGCTGCTCAAGAGTCCGGTGGCGGTCGGCGTCGATTCGAAGATCGCGAAGACGCTCGGCATCCGGCTCGAGTACTCCGAAGGCATCCAGGCGCAGCGCTACGACGTGGGCCAGCAGTTCAAGGCGCACACGGACTACTTCGAGCCCGGCACGCCGGAGTACGAGAAGTTCGGCGGCGAGCGCGGCAACCGCACCTGGACGTTCATGGTGTACCTCAACGACGGGATGGAGGGCGGCGGCACGCGATTCTTCGCGATCGACAAGACCTTCCTGCCGAAGAAGGGACAGGCCGTCATCTGGAACAACCTGAATCCGGACCGCACGCCCAACATCGCGACGCTTCACAGCGGCGAGCCGGTGCTCGCGGGCCACAAGATCATCATCACGAAGTGGTTTCGCGAGATCGGGGTCGGCCCGATGCTCTACGACGAGTGAGGGATCGCCGGCCGATCGTGCGGCCGGTTGCGGGCGGACCGCCTGCGTTCACCCGCGCACGGCGCCGAAGGACTCACCCGCAGGCACGGGTTGATCGAGCGCTGGGAGAAGTTGGAGGCCAGAGTCGGAATCGAACCGGCGTAGACGGCTTTGCAGGCCGCTGCATGACCACTCTGCCATCTGGCCTTAAGCGAAAGTCCTCGAGGACGTGACCCTTCCCGGCTGGTTGAGGGCTGGGTCACAAAAACAAAAGCCCCGGCGGAATGCTCGGGGCTCAAGTCTGGAGCGGGAAACGAGACTCGAACTCGCGACCCCGACCTTGGCAAGGTCGTGCTCTACCAACTGAGCTATTCCCGCCTCGAAGACCGAGCGCGGAATTGTAAGAGTGAGCGCCGCGAAGTCAAGGTGAAAGATGGGTCCGCGACGTCAAAAAATTGAAGATAAACAGTGACACACGCCACTTGACGGCAGGCCTTGCCGTCAGTGCCGTTTCAGCTCGGGCCAGGCGGCCTTCAAGTAGCTGAACATCGAGAGCAGGGTCAGGGCGGCCGCAACCGCCGTCAGCACAGCACCGATCTCGAAGATGGGAAGCCCGAAAAGGTCCCACCGGTACAGCATCATCGAAAGCCCGATGATCTGCAGGATCGTCTTGTATTTGCCGATGGCGGATACCGCCACCTTGCCGCGCTGGCCGAGCTCGGCCATCCACTCGCGCAGCGCCGAGATCGCGATTTCGCGGCCGATGATCACGATGGCGGTGAGCGCGAACCCCATTCGCACCCGATCCGGCGACATGCCGAAGATCGGCTCGAAGTCCTTGCTCAGGATCAGGAGCAGCGCGACAGCCACCACCAGCTTGTCCGCGACGGGATCGAGGAATGCGCCGAGGCGCGAGGTCTGGTTGAGCCGGCGCGCGAGGTAGCCGTCCAGCGAATCCGTGATGCCGGCGGCCGCGAACAGCAGCCCGGCCGCGGGATCGGACCAGTGGTACGGCGCGTAGAAGAGGACCACGATGAGTGGAATCGCAGCGATGCGAATCCACGTCAGGATGTTCGGCAAGGTCCAGAGCATTCAGGTTCACGCGCCAGGATGCAGGTGATCATAAATGTTTCGGGCGAGCGACGTACCGATCCCTGCGACTTTCTCGATATCCGCCACGCCCGCGCGCATGACCTCCTGGAGGCCCCCGAAGTGCTTGAGCAACGCGCGGCGCTTCGCCGGGCCGAGCCCAGGCACCGCTTCCAGCACGGATTCGTTGTAGCGCCGTGCACGCTTGCGTCGATGGCCCGTGATCGCAAAGCGATGCGCTTCATCACGTACGCGCTGGACCAACCGCGAGGCGGGCGAATGCGCTTCGAGGATGCGCGGCGCTTCCGCTCCGTAGATGAACAGCCGCTCCTGGCCGGGACGCCGGTCCGGCCCCTTCGCGACGCCGACGAGCGTCACGTCGCCGAAGCCCAGTGGCTCCAGTGCCTGATGAACCTGCTCGATCTGCCCGAGACCGCCGTCGATCAGAAGGAGGTCCGGCGGCGGAATTTCTCCGTCGCGGATGCGCGTGTAGCGCCGCTGCAGTGCCTGGTGAAGCGCGGCGTAGTCATCGCCCGGCGTCACGCCAGTGATGTTGAACCGGCGATATTCCTTCTTGAGGGGCCCCTCAGGCCCGAAGACGACGCAGGATGCGACGGTGCCCTCTCCGCCCGTGTGACTGATATCGAAGCACTCGATGCGCGCAGGCACTTCAGGAAGATCCAGCTCCGACGCGAGTGCGGTGAGCATTTCCTCGACGCCCTGCTTCTGCGCAAGCCGCATTCGCAACGCCTGCGTCGCATTCTCAGTGGTTAGCTCCACCCAGCGGGCCGCGATTCCGCGTGACGGGCAACGAACCTCCACCGAGTGCTTCGCGCGTTCCGACAGCACCTGCCCGAGCGACTCCGCGTCTTCGAGCTTTTCGCTTACGAGAACTTCCGGGGGCGGCTCCTGCGACGAGTAGTACTGCATCACGAACGACACGAGCGCTTCCGCAGGCTCCGCCAACGCCGCGCGTGGGAAGTAGCTGGTCGTGCCGAGATTTCGGCCACCGCGCACGAGCATCGCGCTGATGCAGTATTCGCCCGGGCTGCCGACGATGGAGAACACGTCGACGTCCCGCTCACCTTCTGCCGTAACGATCTGCTGGTGCTGAATGCGTTTCAGCGCGCCTAGCTGATCCCGAATCTGCGCCGCGCGCTCGAATTGCAGCTTCGAAGCGGCCTCCTCCATGCGCGCCTGCAGTTCCTTGTTCACCTCGGCGCTCCGACCCTCGAGCACCTTCACCGCAGCCTGCAGATCCTGCGCATACTGCTCCTTCGTGATCAGCCCGACGCACGGCGCCGAACATCGCCCGATCTGGTGCTGCAGGCAGGGTCGGCTGCGGTTGGCGAAGAACGTGTCGCGGCAATTGCGGATCTGGAACAGCTTCTGCAGCTGCTGAAGCGTTTCCTTCACCGCCCCGGCGCCCGGAAACGGACCGAAGTAACGGCCCGGCTCGCTGCGCGACCCGCGGTAGAACGCGAGGCGCGGGAAATCGTGATCCTCGCGCAGGTGGATGTAGGGGAAGCTCTTGTCGTCCCGGAGCACGATGTTGAATCGCGGCCGGTGCTGCTTGATGAGGTTGTACTCCAGCAGCAGCGCTTCGGTGTCGGAATTGGTGACGGTGACTTCGATGTTCGCGATCTGCTGGACCAGCGCGAACGTCTTCGGCTCGACCTTGCTCGGCACGAAGTAGCTGCCGACGCGGTCCTTCAGGCTCCGCGCCTTCCCCACGTACAGCAGCTCGCCTTCGCTGCCGTACATGCGATACACGCCGGGCCGCCGGGGCAACGCGGCGACGAAACTCTTCGAGTCGAACTCGCTCACACTTCCGCCAGTTCGCAGGCCCTCGCCAGCACGGCCCTGAACATCTCCGGCGTCAGGCGCCGGGTCTGCGTGTTGTAACGGCTGCAATGATACGAGTCGAGGAGATACCGTGCCTCTCCCAGCGGGTGGAGCGCGGCGTGGGCGAACTTGAGCTCGGTTCGGCGGCGGCCGAGCGCTCGCAGGATCGCCTCATGCGCGACAAGCCCGAGCGCCACGTACACGCGCGCGGACTTCATCGCCGCGAGCTCGGCTTTCAGGAAGCCGTTGCACTCACGGATCTCCTCCGGTGTCGGCTTGTTCTCCGGCGGCACGCATTTCACGGCATTGAGGATGCGTACGTTCCTGAGCTTCAGCGCATCGTCGTACGCGGTGGATTGCGGCTGGCTCGCAAGACCCAGGTCGTACAAGGTCTGGTAGAGCAGCAGGCCCGCGTAATCGCCGGTGAAGGGGCGCGCCGAGCGGTTCGCGCCGTGCATTCCCGGCGCGAGCCCGACGATGGCGATCCGCGCGGAGATCGGCCCGAACGACGGCACGGGCCTCGACCAGTAGCTCGGATACTTCGCATGCGACTCGGCCAGGAACGATGCAAGGCGCGGGCAGCGCGTGCATCCGGGGTCGTAGGTCGCGTCGGCCGGAAATCGGGAGACGTCCGGCCGGCGTGCTACATCGTGGCTCGCGGCGCGCGCCGCTGCGCGCTCGGCTGTGAGCTCAGCTTCAGTGGATACGGCGCGACGCTTCTCTGCCTTAGTCATCCATGTGCCGGATGATGGCGTCGCCGAACCCGGAGCAGCTCATGAGCTTCGCACCCGGGATCAGCAGCTGCAGGTTCTCCTCCACGTTCTTGCGCGCGGCGAGCTCGCGCTTCGAGGCGCGGATGGCCTCGCGCAAGCGGGCGAGATCGTACGTGAGCTCCTTGTTCGCGATCGTGTTCGCGACGCCCTTGATGATGAGGTCCGCCGCCTCGTTCCACTTCATGTACCGGAGCATCATCTCCGCGGACAGGATCAGCGAGCCCGGATTCACGCGGTCCTTGCCGGCGAAGCCCGGCGCGGTGCCGTGAGTGGCCTCGAACACCGCGAGCCCGTCGCCGATGTTGCCGCCCGGCGCGATGCCGATGCCGCCCACCTGCGCAGCGAGCGCGTCCGAGATGTAGTCGCCGTTGAGATTCAGCGTCGCGATGACGTCGTATTCCTCGGGCCGCAGCAGCACCTGCTGCAGGAAGTTGTCCGCGATCACGTCCTTGATCACGATGTCCGTGCCGGTGATCGGGTTCTTGAACGAGCACCACGGCCCGCCGCCGAACTCGACGGCCCCGAACTCGTCCTGCGCGAGCTGGTAGCCCCAGTTCCGGAACGCACCCTCCGTGTACTTCATGATGTTGCCCTTGTGAACAAGGGTCACGGAGACGCGGTCGTTCTCGATGGCGTACTGGATGGCCTTGCGGATGAGCCGCTGACTCCCCTCCTTCGACACCGGCTTGATGCCAAGCCCCGAGCTCGCGGGGAAGCGGATGCCCGTGACATGCAGCTCCCGCTGCAGGAACGCGATGAGCTTCTGCACCTCGGGCGATCCGGTGGGCCACTCGATGCCGGCGTAGATGTCCTCCGTGTTTTCGCGGAAGACGACCATGTCCGTAAGGCTCGCGTCCTGCATCGGGGTCGCAACGCCCGGGAAATATCGGATCGGGCGCACGCAGGCGTACAGATCCAGGCTCTGGCGCATCGCTACATTGAGCGAGCGGATGCCTTCACCCACCGGCGTTCCGAGAGGACCCTTGATGGAGACGACGTAGTCACGCAGGGCGTGAAGCGTTTCGTCCGGGAGGAACTGGCCGTAGAGCGCCGTCGCCTTCTCGCCGGAGTAGATCTCCATCCACTCGATGCGCCGACGCTCGCCATACGCCTTCTTCACGGCGGCGTTGACGACCTTCAGCATCACGGGAGTGACGTCGATGCCGATGCCGTCCCCTTCGATGAAAGGGATGATCGGATGGTCGGGCACGTTGATCGAGCCGTCCGTGTTGACGGTGATCTTCTGCCCGGCGGGCGGAACCTTGATGTGCTCGTACTGCATGCGCCCCTCGAGTCAAACGCCTACTGAGCGGACCACGCGCCCACTGAGCAGGTCTTGCCCCCTACTAGCAGGGCCTTCCCCGTACTGAGCAGGCCGGCAAAAGCCACGCTTCTTGCCGGCCGGACACCGCGCAGGGTCTCGAAAAAAGCGCCGGGCCGCGCAGGCCGCAGGCGACTTTTTTCCGATCAACTCAGTCGAGCTTGCGATACGCCGCCAGTGTGAGAAACGTGACGAACTCCGGAGCCGTGGTGATCTCGTCCAGCAGCTTCGCGGCGTTGTCGTAGTGCTTCGTCCCCGAGTACGGGTGGCCGGGCTCGTTGAGCCGCACGCGCTCTTCCTCGAGCAGCTTGCGGAACAGCTCGGCCGTGACCTTGCTTCCGTCCTCCAGCACGGCGCCGTGGCGGATCTGCTGCCAGATCTGCGCACGCGAGATTTCTGCCGTCGCCGCGTCTTCCATCAGGTTGTTGATGGGGACGCAGCCGTTACCGGCAAGCCAGGCCGCCATGTACTGCAGGCTCACGCTGACGTTGAGCTTCAGCCCGTCGAGCGTGCTCTTGCCTTCGGGGATCTTGAGGAGATCCGCCGCGGTGACGTTCACGTCATCCCGCTTGCGGTGCACCTGGTTCGGCGACTGCATGTGCTTGTCGAACACTTCGCGAGCGATCGGCACGAGGCCCGGGTGCGCGACCCAGGTGCCGTCGTGACCGTCCGTCGCTTCGCGTTCCTTGTCCGCGCGCACCTTGCCGAGCGCGATCTCGTTCGCCTTCGGATCGTTCTTGATCGGAATCTGCGGGGCCATGCCGCCCATCGCGAACGCGCCGCGACGATGGCAGGTCCTGATGCACAGGAGCGAGTACGAGCGCAGGAAGTGCGTCGTCATCGTCACCACGCCGCGATCCGGCAGCAGGAAGTCCGGCCGTTTCGCGAATTTCTTGATGAAGCTGAAGATGTAGTCCCAGCGGCCGCAGTTCAGCCCGACGATGTAGTCGCGCAGCTCGTAGAGGATCTCGTCCATCTCGAACGCGGCGAGGATCGTCTCGATGAGCACGGTCGCCTTGATGGAGCCGTGCGGAACGCCAAGGCGCTTCTCGGAGTAGTCGAACACTTCGGCCCAGAGGCGCGCTTCGAGATGGCTCTCGGTCTTCGGCAGGTAGAAGTACGGGCCGGTGCCGCGGGCCAGCGTTTCCTTCGCGTTGTGGAAGAAGTACAGGCCGAAGTCGACGAACGCGCCGCAGACCTGCTCGCCAGGACCGGCGGAGCCCTTCTGCGTAACGTGCTTCTCGTACAGGTGCCAGCCGCGCGGGCGCACGATGAGCACGGCCGTCTGCTGGTTGAGGCGATAGACCTTGCCCTGCTCGTTCACGAGCTCGATCGTGCGGCGAACGGCATCGCGCAGGTTCGTCTGGCCGGCGACGACGTTCTCCCACGTGGGCGAGAGCGAATCCTCGCAGTCGGCCATGAACACCTTCGCGCCGGAGTTCAGCGCGTTGATGATCATCTTGCGATCGGTGGGCCCCGTGATCTCGACGCGACGGTCCTGCAGGTCCTTCGGAATGGGCGCGACGGTCCAGTCCGATTCGCGGATGTGCTTCGTCTCAGGCAGGAAATCCGGCAGCTCGCCGGCGTCGATGCGCTTCTGGCGCTCTTCGCGCGCCTTCAGCAGCTCAGCCACGCGCGGGCCGAACCGCTGGTTCAGCTCGGCAACGAATTCCAGTGCCTCGGGGGACAGGATCGGCTTGTGTTCGCCAGCGACTGGCGCGCCGATCGAGAGCGGCTCAGGCCGCGAGCTCGTCGATGTATTCAATGTAGACCTCGGTGAGCGCGGCAGGATACCGACGCATGCCTGATGGGCGCAACGGGTTACCGCCCTGGTGACCCGATGCTAACGAATGACGTTCGTCCATTTTTTCGAAGTGGTCCAGCCGGAGTCGTCAAGCAGCTCGAGCGCGGCGCCTCAGGGTATCCGCACCGCTCTGCGGTTCTGGCTGTGCTCGGCGATCAGCAGCGCGAGCTCCAGCGCCTGCTCGTGGTTGAGCCGCGGATCGACCGTGGAGCGGTAGGCGCGCTGCAGGTCCGAGTCCGTCAGGCCGCGCGCACCGCCGGTGCATTCGGTCACGTTGTCGCCGGTGAGCTCGATGTGCACGCCGCCGAGATGCGAGCCGTGCTGCGAATGGATCTGGAACGACAGCTCCAGCTCGCGAAGGATGTTCTCGAACCGGCGCGTCTTCAGGCCGCCGGTGCTCGTCTCCGTGTTGCCGTGCATGGGGTCGCACACCCACAGCACTTGCTGACCGGTCTGGCGCACGGCCTCGATCATGCGCGGCAGTGAGCGCTCGATTTCCTTCGCGCCGAAACGGTGGATGAGCGTGAGCCGGCCCGGTTGGTTCTGCGGATTGAGCGTGGTGACGAGACCCTGCAGCCACGCGGAGTCCATCGCCGCGCCGATCTTCACGCCAATCGGGTTCGCGATCCCGCGGAAGTATTCGACGTGCGCGCCGCCAAGCTGTGCCGTGCGCATTCCGATCCACGGGAAATGCGTGGACAGGTTGTACCAGCACTGCTGCCGCGGAATGAACCGCGTCTGCGCCTGTTCGTACAGCAGATGCAAGCCTTCATGGCTCGCGTAGAACTCGGCGTGCATGGTCTCGTGCACGCGCCGGCCGCTGATGCCTTCGAAGAAATCCAGCGCGTCCGCAATCGACCCGGAGATGCGCTCGTAGGTCGCCTTCAGCGGCGAGTGGTTCACGAACCCGAGATCCCAGTACTCGGGATGGTGCAGGTCCGCGAAGCCTCCATCGACCAGCGCGCGAACGAAGTTGAGCGTGAGGGCCGCGCGCTCATAGCCACGCAGCAGGAGCTGCGGATCGGGCTCGCGCGCCTCTGCCGTAAATTCCGGACGATTGACGAGGTCCCCGCGAAAACTCGGCAGGGTCACGCCGTCGCGCGTTTCAGTGTCCGCCGAACGAGGCTTCGCGTACTGCCCCGCCATGCGGCCGACGCGAATGATCGGCTTCTTGAGCCCGTGCAGCAGCACGAGGCTCATCTGCAGGAGGATCTTGAGCTTCTTCGCGATCTGGTCGGACTCGCACTCGCCGAACGTCTCCGCGCAATCCCCGCCCTGGAGCAGGAACGCCTGCCCGCGCTGCGCAGCTGCGAGACGCTCGCGAAGGGACTCGATCTCCCAGGAAACGACGATGGGTGGCAGCTTCGCGAGCTCCGCGACCACCTGCTCGAGCTTTTTGGGGTCGGCGTATTTGGGTTGTTGCTGGGCCGGCTTGGCCTGCCAGCCAGCGGGATGCCACGGTGTCGTCACGGGGGAGCGCATAGGGAACGGGATGCTACACAGGCGCGACGGGCGGGGCAAAGACGAAGCTCCCTGTCCATGGCTCGCTGATACCAGCTATATCAATCAGTTATCGTATGAAGCTCAACGGCCCGGCAACGCAAGTGCAATACGCGCACCTCCGAGGTCGGATTGTTCGAGGCTGAGCCGGCCTCCGTAGAGATCCACGGTATCGCGCACCATGGCGAGTCCCAGGCCATGGCCGGGCACCTTCTCGTCCGCTCGCACGCCTCGCTCCAGCACCCTCGCCCGATCGGCTTCGGAAATCCCGGGGCCGTCGTCCTCGACGACGATGCACAGGCGGCGCTTCGGATCTGCCGTCGCGTCGATCGAGGCGGTCACCCTCACCTCGCTCTTGCACCACTTGCAGGCGTTGTCGAGCAGATTCCCGAGCAGCTCCAGGAGATCCCCGCGATCGCCGACGAAGTGCGCCCCGCTCTCGACGCGCAGGACGATCGACAGGTCCTTGCGGGCATAGACCCTGAGCAGCGCGGCGCGCAGCTCCGCGATCATCGGCTCGACTTCGAGCGGCGCCTGGCCCAGCAGCGCGCCTCCCGAGGCGGCGCGCTGGAGCTGGTGCTCGATGATGCCCGTCATCCGGTCGATCTCGCGGCTGAATACGCGCGCCTGCTCGGCCGGCACTCCTTGAAGTGTTGTGCGCATGACGGCCAGGGGAGTTTTCAGGCTGTGCGCGAGATTGCCCAGCGTGTCCCGATATCGCGTCAGCCGATTGCGCTCGCCGACGAGCAGCACGTTGAGGTTGGTCGCAACGCCGCTCAGCTCGCGCGGATAGCCGCCGCCGAGCGTGTCGCGCGTGCCCGATTCGACAGCCGTGATCTCCTTCTCCAGTCGCCGAACCGGCGACAGCACCCAGCGAAGGAGCACACCGAGCGTGGCGAGCAGCACGAGGGCGAGTCCGAAGAACCATCCGAAAAGCCTTCGACGGAAACTCCAGAGCTGTTCCTGATAGGGAGCGAGGCTCGTGCCGACACTGAACGTGAGGTTGTGCTTCACCCTCTGTTCGTCTTCGAAGGAGATGCCGCGGCTTGCGATGGCGACATCGAGCTGCTGCGCGCGAGTCCGGAAGATCGTCTTCGCGCCGGGGCCGAGCGTTGGGCCGAAATCGACGAACGTGCCGGCGGCGGATGGCGAGCGCCAGGGCACATCCCCCGGCGCTGTGGATTGAATCTGTGCGAAGAGCCCTGAACCCGGAGTGACGAGACGCGTGTCGAGGCTGCGCGCCTGTGGCTCGAAGCCGCCGTCCGGCTGCTGCTCGGCGGACGCCACCAGCGCGACGATCTGCGCCTCGAGCATCGTCTCCATCGACCGGTCCACGACGTCCCGGAAGCTCGCATCGAGCACGACGATCGTCACGCCAAAGAACGCGACGAGCGAAACGGAAACCGAGAGGAGAAGTCGTCGGCTTAGCGAATGCACGGGGCGGAGGGCACGGGTGCCGCGCTACTGGTTCTTGCGCGGAAGCACGAAGCGGTAGCCGCGCCCGCGCACGGTTTCGAACGGCTTGATCTTGTCCTCGGGATCGAGCTTGCGCCGCAGGCGCATCATGTAGACCTCGATCACGTTGCTGTCGCGCTCGAGCTCTTCTTCGTAGATGCGCTCGCTCAGCTCCGTTCTCGAAAGCACTTCACCCACGCGCAGCATGAAATGCTCGAGCAGCCGGTATTCGTACGTCGTGAGCTCCACCGGCCTGTCATCCACCTTCACGGTCTGCCGCCGCGTGTCGAGCACGATGGGACCTGCCACGAGCTCCGGGGATGCATATCCGCCCGCGCGGCGCAGAAGAGCTTGCAGCCGGGCGTGCACCTCCTCGAAGTGGAACGGCTTCGCGACGTAATCATCCGCGCCGGCGTCGAGCCCTTCGACCTTGTCCTGCCAGCGATCGCGTGCCGTGAGGACCAGGATCGGGTACGTCTTCCCCTTCTTCCGGAGCTGGCGGATGAGATCCAGGCCGGAGATCTTCGGCAGTCCCAGATCGATGACCGCGAGGTCGACCGGATACTCCACGCCCATGAACAGCCCCTCTTCACCGTCGGGGGCCACATCCACCGTGAAGCCGGCCTGGGTCAGCTGCTCGCGCAGCCCTTCCCGGATGCCTTCCTCGTCTTCGACAACCAGAACTCGCACTTGAATGATCGCTTCGGCGGGTCAGCGGGACATCGCGCCGGTGGCGGCATCGACGCGCACGATGTAGGACTCTTTATCGTTGAGGAGCCGGAGGACGTAGATCTTGCGATCCCCCTCCTGGCGGGTCTCTCCACTGATGACCTTGGCCTTGAAGCGCCGCTCCGCCATCGCCTTCGCCTGCTGCATGGAAATGCCCGAGTCGGCCATGATCACGCGATCGCCGCGAGCCCCACCGTCCCGGACCGGCACGGGCCCCGCCCGCTCGCCGGCCTGCGCCGAGGCGGCAGCCAGCAGCACAAGCGCGAGGCAATACTTCAGGAGTCGCGGCGTAGTCATGGCGCTGCGAAGACTATCTCAATCCGGTGTGGGCTAAAACGAGGCGGGCAGAGTTTCCTCTGCCCGCGCCATGTGAAGGAGCTTTCGCCCGCAATCTCCGCTCAGCCTTCAGGATGCACGTCCACCCGTACGCGGATGCGGTCACCCGGATCGTACGGAAGCTGGGTGGTCTGGCGGATGCCGTTGTACTCGTAGGTCACGCGATAGCCGTCGATACGCTCCTGGAACTCTTCGTCGTAGCGCACTTCGCAGCGCTCCGTTTCGTACGGGCGGGACTCGGTGACGACTCGCTGGTTGCCACCGCCCCTGCGGTCGGCCACATCGTGGCCGATAGCCGAACCGATCACGGCACCCGCAACGGTCGCCGCGCGACGACCATCGCCCCGGCCGATCTGGTTGCCGATCGCGGCACCGATGATGCCGCCGAGGATCATCTGGCCGGCCGAACCGCGGCTCGGGCCCGTACGTTCGGTGTAGGTCACCTCTTCGTACCGGGTTTCGGTCCAGCACTGGCGCTGGGGAGTAGAGACGCGCACCCGGTGCACGATGGGATCGACATGGATGACGCGGGCATACGCGTAGTCGGAAGCCGGGGCGCCGCGCCACTTCTTGCCATGGCCGTAGTGGTGCCCGTGGTCGCCGGCCGAAGCGGCCTGCGCAGCCAGCAGCAAGCCGGAAGCCACCAGTCCGGTCACTACCTTGGTCAACATATTGCCTCCCAACTCAGGCGCCGGTCTTTAGCGGTATTGCTTCAGTCCTCCGGCGTGGGCGGGACGATAGGAATTTCGGGCTGAACGAATTCTGAAAGAAGCGGCGTGAGAGGCCCGTCACACCTTGCGCTGGGCCTGTTTGGACTCGACCCATAGCTCGTCCCGCGCGCCCGGCGAGAGGTTCTCGAGCTTCAGGCCGCGAGCCCGGGCGAGCGCTTCCATGTGCCGGAAGCGGCGTTCGAACTTCGCGTTGGCGGCGCGCAAGGCTTCTTCCGCATCGATATCGAGCTTCCGGCCGAGATTCACGATCGTGAAGAGCACGTCGCCCAGCTCGTCGGCCATCGCGTCGGTATCTTGCGCCGTGCTGGCTTCGTCCAGCTCCTTCAGCTCTTCGTCGAGCTTGGCGCGGATGCCCGCCACGTCCGGCCAATCGAAGCCGACGCGCGCGGCGCGCTTCCCGAGTTTTGCGGCACGCGTGAGTGCCGGGAGGGCTTTCGGAACATCGCCCAGCACGCTCGACTCGTCGCCTGCTCGCGCGGCGGCGGCTGCCCGCTCCTGCGCCTTCTGCTCTTCCCAGTTGGCAGAGCGTTCCGCGTCGTTCGCGAAACGATGGTCCGAGAAGACATGCGGGTGCCGTCGAACGAGCTTGTCGTGAATGGCGCTCGCGACCGAGTTGAAATCGAACCATCCGCGCTCTTCCGCCATGCGCGCGTGGAAGACGACCTGGAACAGGAGATCGCCGAGCTCGTCCCGCAGATGTGCAGGGTCGCCGCGTTCGATCGCATCCGCGACCTCGTACGCTTCCTCGATGGTGTACGGCGCGATGGTCGCGAAGGTTTGCTCCAGATCCCACGGGCAACCGCCACTCGGATCGCGCAGCCGCTCCATCACCTTGAGGAGTTGCTGGAGAGTGTCTGGCGACTCACCCATTGGCGAGCTCCTCCGTACACATGCGGTAAAGGGTGTAGATCATTCCGGCTGTCGCTCCCCAGATGTCGTGCTCGCCGAAGGGAATGTCGATGACCTCGATCTCGTAGTCGCTCGTGCCGATGCGGCGACGGCGCTTGCGATGGTTCACGGGATCGAAGAGGAAGCTCACGGGCACTTCGAAGGTGCTCTCGACTTCCCCGGGATCCAGCACGAGCTCGAATCCAGGCTGCACGAATGCAACCACCGGAGTGACGAGAAATCCGCTGACGATGACGTGATCCGGCAGGTACCCGGCGACGGTGACGAATCGCTCGTCGAGGCCGATTTCCTCGCGCGCCTCGCGCAGCGCGGCCGCGCGGGGGCCGTCGTCTTCGAGCTCGAGGCGACCGCCGGGGAAGCTGATCTGCCCCGCATGATTCTTGAGCTGGGTGGCACGCTGCGTCAGCAGCACGGTGAGATCGTTGCCGCGCTCGACGAGCGGAACGAGCACGGCGGCGGGAACGGGATTCAGCGAGAAATGCCGCAGGAACTCCCTGCTCTGCTCGGCGTTGCGACCCGGCACCAGCCAGTGTTCCATGCCATGGAGCGGCTGCGTTCCGGCAAGGCGCTCGCGGATTCGCGAGCGCCAGTCGATCTCCGTCCGGTCTTCAGCCACCGCCGCTCGTGCCGCCCTTGATTCCGCCCTTCGTGAGGTCGGCCGGATCGAGCAGACGCTCGAGCTGCTCGCGCGGCAGGTCCGTCATCTGCGCCGCGACGTCGCGGATCGGCCGACCTTCCTTGTAGGCCTGTTTCGCGATGGCCGCGCCCTTGTCGTACCCGATCACCGAGTTGAGCGCGGTGACGAGGATGGGATTGCGATCCAGCGCCTCGGCGAGCCGCGCCTCGTTCACCTTGAAGCCCGCGATCGCATCCTTCGCGAGGGCGCGATACGCGCTCGCAAGCAGGCGAATGCTCTCCAGCAGGTTGTGCGCGATCACAGGCAACATCACGTTGAGCTGGAAGTTGCCGGACTGACCCGCGACGGTGATCGTGGCGTCGTTGCCGATGACCTGCGCGGCCACCATCGCCGCAGCTTCCGGAATCACCGGATTCACCTTGCCCGGCATGATGCTGCTGCCCGGCTGCAAGGCCGGCAGCGCGATCTCACCAAGCCCCGCGAGCGGACCGCTGTTCATCCAGCGCAGGTCGTTCGCGATCTTCATCAGGCTCACGGCGATGGTCTTCAGCTGCCCGGAGAGCTCGACCGCCGCATCCTGCGTGGAGAGCGACTCGAAGTAATTCGGGCTCGGAACGAACGCGACGCCCGTGAGCGTCGACAACTCCTGACAGAAGCGCGCCCCGAATTCCGGATGCGCATTGATGCCCGTGCCAACCGCGGTGCCTCCCTGCGCAAGCCGCCAAAGCCTGGGCTGCACGCTCTCCAGCCGCGCGATGCCGTTCTCGACCTGCTGGCGCCATGCCGAAAGCTCCTGCCCGACGGTCACCGGCATCGCATCCATGAGATGCGTGCGGCCGGTTTTCACGATGGACCCGACTTCCTTTTCCTTCGCCGCGAGAACTTCGCTCGCCTTCTTCAGCGCCGGCACCAGATCGTTCCGCACAGCGAGCGCGGCGCTCACGTGGATGGTCGTCGGAATGACGTCGTTGCTGCTCTGGCCCATGTTGACGTCGTCGTTCGGATGCACGGCTCTGCCGAGACGGGTCGTCGCCAGACGCGCGATGACCTCGTTCGCATTCATGTTCGTGCTGGTGCCCGAACCGGTCTGGAAGACGTCGATGGGGAACTGGTTGTTGTGCTTGCCGGCGGCGACTTCGGCGGCCGCGCCATCGATGGCCTGCGCAACGTCGCCCTTCAGCAGGTCCAGCTTCGTGTTCGCGCGGGCAGCGGCCTGTTTCACGAGCCCGAGCGCGGCGATGAACTCGCGCGGCATCGTGAGGCCGCTGATCGGGAAATTCTGGACCGCACGCTGGGTCTGGGCACCCCACAGCGCATCAGCCGGGACCGACAGCTCGCCCATGCTGTCGCGCTCGGTTCGGAAGGACGTCGTCATGGATTTGAAAGCTCCGTCGGAAATATTCGCGACGCGACCGGACGTGCGGGCCGCCGCGACACCGGATGCGTTAGAATTGCGAATCTTACACCAGCGGTCCGTGCCGCCTCACGTTCGCAATCCATCATGTCGTCCACCTCTCTCGAAGCTCTCTCCCCCGTCGACGGCCGCTATCGCGCGGCGACCGAGCCGCTGCGCGGCCTCATGTCGGAGGGCGGGCTCATCCGGGAGCGGATCCGCGTGGAAGCGCTCTGGGTCGTGCACCTTGCCGCCGCCGCTCCGCGCTTCGCCGGCTCCGCCCTGCCGCCGTCCGTGCGGACCCGCGCGGCCGAGCTGGCGAGAACCCCGCCGGACGAGGCTGCCCAGGCGGTCAAGGACATCGAGTCGAAGATCAACCACGACGTGAAGGCGGTCGAGTACTACGTACGCCGCGAGCTCGCAGCCGCCGGCGCGTCCGAGGCGACGCTCGAGCTGGTCCACTTCGGCTGCACGTCCGAGGACATCAACAACGTGAGCTACGCGCGCATGCTGGCGAACGCGCGCGAGGTGCTCACCTCGAAGCTCGAGAACGTCACGCAATCGCTGGCCGCTCTCGCGCACAAGTATGCGGACCTGCCGATGCTCGCCCGCACGCACGGCCAACCGGCGAGCCCGACCACGCTCGGGAAGGAAGTGGCGAACTTTGTCGCGCGCATCCGCCGTGTGCAGGATCGTTTTGCGGGCGTCCCCATCCTCGGCAAGTGGAACGGCGCGGTGGGCAACTTCAATGCGCACGTCTCCGCCGCGCCCGATCTGGACTGGCCCGCCATCAACCAGGCGTTCGTCGAATCGCTCGGGCTCGAGTACAACCCGTACACCACGCAGATCGAGCCGCACGACTGGATCGGCGAGTACTGCGATGCTGTCGCCGCCATCGACACGGTGCTCATCGACCTGTGCCGCGACTTCTGGGGATACATCTCGCTCGGCTATTTCCGCCAGCGCCCGAATGCAGCCGAAGTCGGCTCGTCGACGATGCCGCACAAGGTGAATCCCATCGACTTCGAGAACGCCGAAGGCAATCTCGGCGTCGCGAACGCCCTGCTGCGGCACTTCGCGGACAAACTCCCGATCTCCCGCTGGCAGCGCGATCTCACGGACTCCACTGTGCTGCGCAATCTGGGCGTGGCACTTGCCCATGCGCTCATCGGCTGGCGCTCCCTCGAACGCGGTCTCACGAAGATCGAAGCGAGCCCCGCCACCCTTTCCGCGGACATCGACGACGCATGGGAAGTACTCGGCGAGGCCGTGCAGACCGTGCTCCGCGCCGCCGGCGTGCCGAACGGGTACGAGCGGCTGAAGGACCTGACCCGCGGCCAGGCCATCGACGCCGGCTCGCTCGGCGCCTTTATTGATACGCTGCCCATCGACTCCGCGGAGAAGGAACGGCTCAAGCGCCTGTCGCCAAAGGACTACACCGGTCTTGCGGCGAAGCTTGCCCGCGACATCTGACTCGCCGCGAAGTGCCCCCGGCGCGATCCCGTAGTGGACACCAAATGCGAACTGGGCCACGGTTTGGGCCTCGGCCCGGCCGTGGACTGAACGAAACGTGATCGGTTCGACAAGTCTGACCCCGGGCTCTTTTTAAGATCGCACGGCCTGCCACAGCGCAGGCGACGAGTCAGGCAACAGACGTGACAGTATCCGGGGAAGCGGACGTGAACAGCGGGCTGGCGGCGCTTGCAAGCGCACGCTATTCGCCTGAATCCGCCACCGGCACCCCCTCGCCGCGCACGGCGGAGAACCTCACTGTCCTCACCTCGCTCGCCGAAGCGCGCCTCGCCGTCAACAAGGCCGCCGGGCTCGCCCACCGACTCATCTCGATCTACACGCCCGATCTCGAACCGGATCTCTACGACCAGAGCGCCTTCCTCGAGATCATCAAGCACTTCGTGCTGGCTCGCAGCTTCGCGAAGGTGCGCGTGCTGCTCGTCGAGCCGTCACGCGTCATGCGCGACAGCAATCGTTTCGTGGCGATGGGACGAAGGCTCTCAAGCTGCATCGACATCCGTTACGTGTCCGGCAACGCGCCCCAGCGCGCGTCGGCTTATCTGATCGCGGACGACAAGGCCATCGTCTTCCGCATGCGCTCGGATACGTGGGATGGCATCGCGGACTTCAACAATCCCGCCGTCGCGAAGCTCTATCTCACCGAGTTCGACACGGTCTGGAACGCCAGCGCCCCCGAGCACGGCCTCCGCTCAGCCCGTCGCGGCTGATAGCCCCTTCGCCGCCCCTGCGCGGCTATACTCGCGTCCATGCCGCAGAAGCCGGATGTCACCGTTGCCGCGGTGGCCGAAGACACAGGCCGCTTTCTGGTCGTCGAAGAACGCATCAACCATCAGCTGGTGCTCAATCAGCCTGCCGGGCATGTCGAGCGGGGCGAAACACTGCTCGAGGCAGTCGTCCGGGAAGCCCGGGAGGAGACCGCCTGGCGCTTCGTGCCCCAGGCGCTGATGGGCGCGTACCTCTGGCGAAACCCCGCGAACGGCCGCTGCACCCTGCGCTTCGCCTTCAGCGGCACTGTGAGGGACCACAAGCCGGATCAGCCGCTGGACACCGGAATCGTCACGACGCACTGGCTCACGCGCGCCGAGCTTCAGGAATGCGAGCCGCGCCTGCGAAGCCCACTGGTCCTGCGCTGCGTGGACGACTATCTGCGCGGCGTTCGGATCCCGCTGGAGCAGGTCGCGAGCCTCGACCTGCAAACTGCCCAGTCCTTCTCGTCCGTCGCCGTCTGACCCGCCTCGCCCGACGGGGTGAGGCTTGGCCGGCAGCCGCCGCGTACAATTCGCCCCATGCCCGGTTCCCGCGCGATCGTCGGACTTTCCGGCGGGGTCGACTCCGCCGTTGCCGCACTGCTTCTCAAGGAGCAGGGCTACGACGTGCACGGCCTCTTCATGAGCAACTGGGACGATGACGACGATGCGTACTGCACGTCGGCAGCGGACTTCCAGGACGCGCGGTCGGTAGCGCGCGAGCTCGGCATCCCGCTCCATCGGGTGAGCTTCGCCGCCGAGTATCGGCAGCGCGTTTTCGATTACTTCCTTTCGGAGCAGCGCGCGGGGCGCACTCCGAACCCCGACGTCCTCTGCAATCGCGAGATCAAGTTCGGCGTATGCCTGCGCTATGCGCGGCGGCTCGGCGGCGAGCTCTTCGCGACCGGCCACTACGCGCGAATCGCGCACGGCGCGGATGGGCCGCAGCTGCTGAAGGCACTCGACGGCTCGAAGGACCAGTCCTACTTCCTGCACGCCGTCGAGCGGGAGCACCTCGCGCACGTGCTGATGCCGATCGGCGAGTTGCAGAAGCAGGAGGTTCGTGAACGCGCGCGTCGTGCCGGGCTGCCCGTTTTCGACAAGCCGGACAGCACCGGCATCTGCTTCATCGGCGAGCGGCCCTTCCGCGAGTTCCTCTCGAAGTTCCTGAAGGACAATCCCGGGCCCATCGAGACGCCGGAAGGCGAACGGCTCGGCACCCATCGCGGCCTCGCGTTCTACACGCTCGGTCAGCGCGAAGGGCTCATGATCGGTGGCCGGCGCGGCCGCGATGAGGCGCCGTGGTACGTCGCGCGCAAGGACAGTGCAAGGAACACGCTGGTCGTGGTTCAGGGCCACGATCACGCCCTGCTTTCGAGCCGCGCGCTATCGACGGGCCCCTTCCATTGGCTGGTGGAGCCGCCGGCCGCGGCGCTTCGCTGCGCAGTGAAGGTGCGGTACAGGCAGGCGGATCAGCAGGCGGTGCTGCATTCGCAGGCGGACGGAACGGTCGCCATCGAATTCGAGCATCCGCAGCGCGCGGTCACACCCGGGCAGTACGCCGTCGTCTACGACGGGGACCGATGCCTGGGCGGCGCGGTGATCGAACGCACCGTCCCGGCCGCCGCGGCACGAGTCGCGGCCTGACGCGCGCCGTGCCTGACGTGCGTTAAGCCCCGCAAAAGTCACGCGTTTCGGCGGCGGAAAATATAGAATTCGCGCCGCATTTTCGGAGGGCAGCATGACGGACAGTTTCAAGGCGCGTTCCGCGCTCAAGGTGGGTGATCGTTCTTACGAAATCTGGCGTCTCGACGCCCTGCCCCAGGAAAAGGTAGCCCGGCTGCCGTACTCCCTGAAGATCCTCCTTGAGAACCTGCTGCGGTTCGAAGATGGCGTGAACGTCACCCGCGCCGACATCGAAGCCCTTCTGAACTGGGACCCGCAGGCCACGCCTTCGTACGAAATTGCGTTCACGCCCGCGCGCGTGATTCTGCAGGACTTCACCGGCGTCCCCTGCGTCGTGGACCTCGCAGCCATGCGCGATGCCATCGTGAAGCTCGGCGGCGATGCCGAGAAGGTGAACCCGCTCGCGCCGGCCGAGCTCGTCATCGACCACTCCGTGCAGGTGGACGAGTACGGCACTCCGACCGCGCTCGGCGCCAACAACACCATCGAGTTCGCGCGCAATCGCGAGCGCTACTCGTTCCTGCGCTGGGGCCAGACCGCGTTCCGCAACTTCTCGGTCGTGCCGCCCAACACCGGCATCGTGCACCAGGTCAACCTCGAGTACCTCGGGCGCGTGATTTTCGATGCCGAGGTGAACGGCCAGCGCCGCGCGTATCCGGACACCCTCGTGGGCACGGATTCGCACACCACCATGATCAACGGTCTCGGCGTGCTCGGCTGGGGCGTCGGCGGCATCGAGGCGGAAGCGGCGATGCTCGGCCAGCCCGTCACGATGCTCATTCCGCAGGTCATCGGCTTCAAGATGAGCGGCAGCCTGCAGCCCGGCGCCACGGCGACGGACCTCGTGCTCACCGTCACCGAGATGCTTCGCAAGAAGGGCGTCGTGGACAAGTTCGTCGAGTTTTTCGGCGACGGGCTCGCCAACCTGCCGCTCGCGGATCGCGCGACGATCGCGAACATGGCGCCGGAATACGGCAGCACCTGCGGCATCTTCCCCATCGACGAAGAAACCATTCGTTATCTCGAGCTTTCGGGACGTCCGCGCGAGCGCATCGAGCTCACAAAGGCGTACGCGCAGGCGCAGGGCATGTGGCGCGTGCAGGGTGCGCCGGCAGCCCAGTACACGGATGTTCTCGAGCTGGATCTTTCGAAGGTCGAGCCGAGCCTCGCGGGTCCGCGTCGTCCGCAGGACCGCGTGCCTCTACGCAGCGCGAAGTCCGTGTACAACGTGAACGCGTCGAAGACCGCCGCGGAGCGTGCGACGAAGAACCCGTCCGCGAAGGGCGTCGCCACCGTGACATCGGACGGCCAGACGTTCGAGCTGAAGGACGGCGCCGTGCTCATCGCCGCCATCACCAGCTGCACGAACACGTCGAATCCATCCGTGATGCTTGCTGCCGGCCTGCTCGCCCGAAAGGCGCGCGAGCGCGGCCTGAAGGCGAAACCGTGGGTGAAGACCAGCCTCGCGCCCGGCTCCCGTGTCGTCACGGATTACTACAAGAAGGCCGGGCTGCTCGATGACCTCGCTGCTGTCGGCTTCTATCTCGTCGGATACGGCTGCACCACGTGTATCGGAAACTCCGGGCCGCTGAAGCCCGAGATTTCGGCCGGCGTGAAGGAAGGCGATCTGATCGCGTGCTCCGTCCTCTCCGGCAACCGCAACTTCGAAGGGCGCGTGCATCCGGAAGTTCGCATGAACTTCCTCGCCTCGCCGCCGCTCGTCGTCGCGTACGCGCTGGCGGGCACGCTGGATCTCGACCTCACGAACGACCCCATCGGCACGGACAAGGACGGCAAGCCGGTCACGCTCGCCGACATCTGGCCGAGCGATCGCGAGGTGCAGGAAGCCGTCATGCGCTCGATCGACTCGAACATGTTCCGGCAGAGCTACTCGAGCGTGTTCGCGGGCGACGCGAACTGGCAGGGCATCAACGTGCCCGCCGGCCAGCGCTACTCGTGGGATGAGAAATCCACGTACGTGAAGCACCCGCCCTACTTCGAGGGCATGTCGATGACGCCGGGCTCCATCAGCGACATCAAGGGCGCCCGTGTGCTCGCGCTGCTCGGGGATTCGGTGACCACCGATCACATCTCGCCGG
>Ga0182742_1000941_pt1 | contig 40717 bp, 33 predicted proteins | sample eDN5th37CBELigMG_FD_128880 | JGI IMG/M metagenome (GOLD analysis project Ga0182742, IMG submission 128880) | Enriched Miracle-Growth compost microbial communities from Emeryville, California, USA - eDNA 5th pass 37_C BE-Lig MG (version 2)... ... | reverse complement strand
TCCAATGCGTGCCGGTCATGCCCCGGCAGCTTGGCCAGACACTGGCGCCATGGCAGGCGCAATCCTTATATGAGGTCACGCCGCCGGCGATTCCCGAAGGAGACGAGCCATGCCCCAGTTCGATGTCGACCTCTTTGTCATCGGGGCAGGGTCGGGCGGGGTCCGGGCCGCCCGCATCGCTGCCGGTTATGGCGCCAAGGTGATGGCCGCGGAGGAATACCGGGTCGGCGGCACCTGCGTCATCCGCGGGTGCGTGCCCAAGAAGCTGATGGTCTATGCCAGCCGCTTCGCCGACGAATTCCACGACGCGGCAGGCTTCGGCTGGAATATCGGGGAGCCGAGCTTCGACTGGGCGACCCTCATCCGCAACAAGGACAGGGAAATCGGCCGTCTGGAGGAGATCTACCGGGCCAATCTCGAAAAGGCCGGGGTCGAGCTCGTCAACAGCCGGGCCGAGATCGAGGACGCGCACACGGTTCACATCCTCAAGACCGGAGCCCGCATCCGCGCCCGCACCATTCTCGTGGCGGTCGGCGCCCATCCCACCATGGACCCGCCGATCCCCGGCGGCGAGCTCGGCATCACCTCGAACGAGGTCTTCCATCTGGAGGAGCAGCCGAAGCGGATCATGGTGGTCGGCGGCGGTTATATCGCGGTGGAATTCGCCGGAATCTTCGCGGGTCTCGGCAGCCAGGTGACCCTGGTCCACCGGGGCGACAAGCTCCTGCGCGGTTTCGACGAGGATGTGCGGGAGGCCCTCGGCGAGGCCTATGTCCAGCGCGGGATCGATCTGCAGCTGAAGAAGACCCTTCACCGTCTCGACAGAACGGCGGACGGCATCGCCGCGACCCTGTCCGACGGCTCCGTGATGACAGTCGATCAGGTGCTCGTCGCCACCGGCCGCCGCCCGAACACGAAGGGGCTCGGCCTGGAAAAGGCGGGGATTGCCGTCGACGAGGTGGGGACGATCCCGGTCGATGCCTATTCCCGGACCCTCATCCCTTCGGTCTATGCGGTCGGGGACGTGACGAACCGCGCCAACCTGACTCCCGTCGCCATCCGCGAGGGGCATGCCTTCGCGGACACGGTGTTCGGGGACAAGCCCACCATCGTCGACCACGATCTGATCCCCACGGCGGTCTTCTCGACCCCGGAAATCGGCGTGATCGGCTGCGGCGAGGCGGCGGCCCGGGAAATCTACGGGGACATCGACGTCTACAGGACCGCCTTCCGGCCCATGAAGGCCACCCTGTCGGGCGGCTCGGACCGGGTGCTCATGAAGCTCATCGTCGACAAGGCCAGCGACAAGGTCGTGGGGGTCCATATCATGGGGCATGACGCGGGCGAGATGATCCAGCTCGCGGGCATCGCGGTTACCATGGGCGCGACCAAGGCCGATTTCGACCGGACCGTGGCCGTTCATCCCACCGCCGCGGAAGAGCTGGTGACCATGCGCAGCCCCGTCGCGGTCAAGAAGCCGGTGGCCGTGGGGTGATATTCGGTTTCGGGAGGGTCGCGTCCTTTCGGCACTCGCCTTTTTGTTTATGTCGTGTATAGGTGCCTTTTCGTGCCGCTTGTTGCGGTGAACGAGAGGATACAAACGACACGGGGGTATGTGTCATGACTGAGCGGTGGACGCCCAGCAGCTGGAGAAACAAACCGATCCAGCAGGTTCCGGCCTTTCCGGACCCGGCGGCGCTTGAGAGCGTCGAGCAGCAGCTCGCAGGCTTTCCTCCGCTCGTCTTTGCGGGCGAGGCCCGCAAGCTGAAGAACAATCTGGCGAAAGTGGCCAAGGGGGAGGCTTTCCTGCTCCAGGGCGGCGATTGCGCCGAGAGCTTCGCCGAGCATTCCGCCGACAACATCCGCGATTTCTTCCGCCTGTTCCTGCAGATGGCGGTGGTGCTCACCTATGCGGGCGGCTCGCCGGTGGTGAAGATCGGCCGCGTGGCCGGCCAGTTCGCCAAGCCGCGCTCGTCCGCGACCGAGACCATCGACGGTGTCGAGCTGCCGAGCTACCGGGGCGACATCATCAGCGACATCGCGTTCACGCCGGAGGCCCGCACGCCCGATCCGCGCCGGCAGATCGAGGCCTACCGCCAGTCGGCCGCGACCCTCAACCTGATCCGCGCCTTCGCCACCGGCGGCTACGCGAACCTCGAGAACGCCCATCGCTGGATGCTCGGCTTCGTGAAGGATTCGCCGCAATCCTCGCGCTACAGCGAACTGGCGGAGCGCATCACCGAGAGCCTCAACTTCATGCGGGCCATCGGGGTCGATCCCGAGACGCATCCCGAGATGCGCTCGACGGATTTCTACACCAGCCACGAGGCCCTGCTGCTCGGCTATGAGGAGGCCCTGACCCGCGTGGATTCCACCACCGGCGACTGGTACGCCACCTCCGGCCACATGGTCTGGATCGGCGACCGCACGCGCCAGCTCGATCACGCCCATGTGGAATACATGCGCGGCATCAGGAACCCGATCGGCCTCAAATGCGGGCCGTCGCTCACGGCGGACGGGCTTCTCAAGCTCATCGATACCCTCAACCCCGAGGACGAGGCCGGCCGTCTCACCCTGATCTGCCGCTTCGGCGCGGACAAGGTGGCCGATCACCTGCCGGGCCTGATCCGCGCGGTGCAGAAGGAAGGCCGCACGGTGGTGTGGTCCTGCGATCCGATGCACGGCAATACGATCAAGGCCGCCTCCGGCTACAAGACACGGCCCTTCGAGCGCGTCATGGGCGAGGTGCGGGACTTCTTCGCCATCCATCAGGCGGAGGGAACGCATGCGGGCGGCATCCATCTGGAGATGACCGGCAAGAACGTGACGGAATGCACCGGCGGCGCCCGCGCCCTCACCGATGCGGACCTCTCCGACCGGTATCACACCTATTGCGATCCGCGCCTCAACGCGGAGCAGGCGCTTGAAATCGCGTTCCTGACCTCGGAGCTGATCAAGCGCGAGCGGCAGGCCAGGGAGAATCCTCCCGCGCTCGCGGCCGAATAAGAATGAAGAAAAGGGGCGCCTCGGGCGCCCCTTTTTACTTTGCGGTCTAGTATCGTTTCATGGTCAATTTCAGCTCAACCAGCCCATGAAGTAGAGAATCAGAATGATCGGCAGAGGAATACCGATCAGCCAAAGCAAACCACCTCTCAACATTGTCGTCTCCATTGTCCAAATCGTGTGATGACAACGACCTGGGCTGTAGCCGGTTCCTAAAATTTGTGGTGGGCGTCGCGGTGAATGCCGGCGGATGCGGATCGGAGCGGCCGCTCGGGCGTTGAAGTGTCGTGGGATAGCTCACGCTTCGCATTGCTGCGCACGCGGCGGCGCGCTAATTCTGCTGGTGCCATGGCTCAGAACACGCTCAAGATCGCTCTCGCGCAGCTCAACCCCATTGTCGGCGATGTGGCCGGCAACGAGCAGAAGGCTCGTCGCGCCCGTGCCGAGGCCGCCCGGATGGGGGCCGACCTCGTGATGTTCGCCGAGCAGTTCCTCGCCGGCTATCCGGCCGAGGACCTCGTGCTCAAGCCCGCCTTCCAGGACGTGTGCCGCGCCGCCGTCGAGCGCCTCGCCCGCGAGACGGCGGATGGCGGCCCCGGCATGCTCATCGGCCTGCCGTGGCGCGAGGGCGACGAGCTCTACAATGCCTATGCGCTCCTCGACGGCGGCACGATCACCGTGCGCTACAAGGTGGACCTGCCGAACTACGACGTGTTCGACGAGAAGCGCAATTTCGATCCGGGTCCCCTGCCGGGACCGGTGAATTTCCGCGGCATCCGGATCGGCATTCCGATCTGCGAGGACATCTGGACCGGCGACGTGGTCGAGTGCCTGGCGGAGACCGGGGCCGAACTGCTCCTGGTGCCGAACGGCTCGCCCTATCATCGCGGCAAGACCGAGGAGCGCTTCAACATCGCGGCCGCCCGCGTATCGGAGAGCGGGCTGCCGCTCGTCTATCTCAATCAGGTCGGTGGCCAGGACGAGCTGGTCTTCGACGGCGCGTCCTTCATCCTCAACGCCGATTGCTCGCTCGCCTGCCAGCTTCCCGCCTTCGTCGAAACCGTTGCCCTGACCACCTGGGAAAAGGGGAGCGACGGCTGGGCGTGCCGCGAGGCTCCGATGGTCACGGTCGAGGAGGGCCGGGAGGCGGATTACGCGGCATGCGTCCTCGGACTGCGCGACTACGTGGAGAAGAACCGTTTTCCCGGGGTGGTGCTGGGCCTCTCCGGCGGCATCGATTCCGCCATCTGCGCCGCCATGGCGGTCGATGCGCTCGGCCCCGAGCGCGTGCATTGCGTGATGCTGCCGTACCGCTACACCTCCGGCGAGTCCCTGAAGGACGCGGAGGAATGCGCGGAGGCGCTCGGCGTGCGCTACGACATCCTGCCCATCGTCGAGCCGGTGGAGGGTTTCGAGGCGGCGCTCAGGCCGATCTTCCAGGACAGGGAGCGCGACATCACGGAGGAGAACCTCCAGAGCCGCGCGCGCGGCACCATTCTCATGGCAATCTCGAACAAGTTCGGCGCCATGGTGGTGACCACGGGCAACAAGTCGGAGATGTCGGTCGGTTACGCGACGATCTACGGCGACATGAACGGCGGCTTCAATCCCATCAAGGACCTCTACAAGATGGAGGTCTACCGCATCTCCGCGCTCCGCAACCGCTGGAAGCCCGAATGGGCCCTGGGGCCGGACGGGATCGTGATTCCCGAGAACATCCTCACCAAGGCTCCCACGGCGGAACTGCGCGAGAACCAGAAGGACCAGGATTCCCTGCCGCCTTACGAGGATCTCGACGAGATCCTGCGCGGCCTCGTGGAGGAGGAGCTGCGTGTCTCCGACATCGTCGCCAGAGGCTACGACCTCGAAGTGGTCAAGAAGGTCGAGCGGCTTCTCTACCTCGCCGAGTACAAGCGCCGGCAATCGGCGCCGGGCGTGAAGGTGACGCGCAAGAACTTCGGGCGCGACCGCCGCTATCCCATCGTGAACCGCTTCCGGGACCAGGGACACGTCGCCCATGTCAAGGACGAGGCCCTGGAGCGGGCGACGGGCAAGCCGCGGGTGGGGTCGCTGGACGTTTGAGCGGCACCGTTTCGCCCGTTTCCGAGAGCGCAGCAGCCATCGGCGAGACGCGGGGTGATCTCACTCAGCCGCCTCGCCCCGCACGAGGGAGGAAATGATGGAGAGCCTCCCGCCTGCTCGGGTTCCCCCTTGCACAGCAACACACCCTTCGCCATAGGTTGGCCATGTCCAAGCCCATCGTTCGCTTCGCCCCGTCCCCGACCGGGCACATCCATATCGGCAACACCCGCGTGGCCCTGCTCAACGCGCTTTTCGCGCGCCGGGAGGGAGGCACCTTCATCCTGCGCTTCGACGATACGGACCTCGCGCGCTCGAAGCAGGAATATGCGGATTCCATCGAGGCCGATCTGCAATGGCTGGGCATTCCGCCCGACATCGTCGTGCGCCAGTCGGAGCGTTTCGCGCTCTATGACGCAGCGGCGGAGCAGCTGAAATCGATCGGCCGTCTCTATGCCTGCTACGAGACGCCGGAGGAACTGGAGTTCCGCCGCAAGCGCCAGTTGGCCCGCGGCCTGCCGCCGATCTACGACCGCGCCGCGTTGAAGCTCACGGAGGAAGAGCGCGCGAAGCTCGAGGCCGAGGGGCGCAAGCCCCATTGGCGCTTCCGCCTCGATCACGTGAACGTGGCTTGGCAGGACCTGGTGCGCGGCGAGTGCCACGTGGATTGCGGCTCGCTCTCCGATCCCGTGCTGGTGCGCGAGGACGGGACCTATCTCTATACGCTGCCGTCGGTGGTGGACGACATCGACCTGAAGATCTCCCATGTGATCCGCGGCGAGGACCACGTCACCAACACGGCCGTGCAGATCCAGATCTTCGAGGCGCTGGGCGCGAGCGTTCCCGCCTTCGCTCATCACAGCCTGCTGATCACGGCGAGCGGCGAGGGGCTCTCCAAGCGGCTCGGCCATCTCTCGGTGAAGGGCCTGCGCGATGCGGGGCTCGAGCCCCAGGCCGTGGCCTCCCTCGCGGTGCTGGTGGGCTCGGCTGAGGCGGTGCGGCCGGTGGCGGATCTCGACGAGCTCGCCCGCCTGATCGACTTCTCCCACATCTCCCGCGCGCCCGCGAAGTTCGATGAGAGCGAGCTGGAGCACCTCAACGCCCGCCTCATCCACGAGATGCCCTACGGCACCGTGCGTGAGCGCCTCGCCGCGCTCGACGCGGATCTGGGCGAGGTCTTCTGGAACGCGGTGCGCGGCAACCTCACGAAGGTGCAGGATGTGACGCAATGGGCGAAGGTCGTGCGCGGCCCGGTGACGCCCGTGATCGAGGATCGCGCCTTCATCGACGCGGCGACGGAGCTCCTGCCGGCAGCGCCCTGGGACGCCGCCACGTGGAAGGCCTGGACGGAAGCGGTGAAGGCGAAGACGGGCATGAAAGGCAAGGCGCTGTTCATGCCCCTGCGCCTCGCGCTCACGGGCCTGGATCACGGCCCCGAACTCGCTAGCCTCCTGCCGCTCATCGGGCCCGAGCGGGTCAAGGCGCGGCTGGCGGGGCAGGCGGGTTAGGCGGGCGGCGTCGCTCGATCCGTCACCGCCCCGAGCCTCGTGAACGCCATCGCCGTCTTCCTGAGGAGGTCGCGGAGTGACCATCTCGAAGGGCGGGGCGTCTCCCGAGTGCACTGGACCATCCTTCGAGACGCAGACTTTGTCTGCTCCTCAGGATGAGGGGAAGGATGACAGTGAGTGCCCCATCCGTCATGGCCGGACTTGATCCGGCCATCCACGTCTTGAGAACCACGCCGTCGCAAAGACGTGGATCCCCGGGACAAGCCCGGGAATGACGAGCTCGGCGGCCCGCCTCACGTCTTGATCTTGTAGCCCGTCCGGAAGATCCACCAGATCGCCGCGAGGCAGGCCAGCATGAACAGGAACGTCATGCCGAGGCTGATGCCCACTTCCACGTCGGCGACGCCGTAGAAGCTCCAGCGGAAGCCGCTGACCAGATAGACCACGGGGTTGAACAGGGCCACCTTCTGCCAGAAGGGCGGCAGCATGTTGATGGAGTAGAAGCTGCCGCCGAGGAACGCGAGCGGCGTCACGATCATCAGCGGAATCACCTGAAGCTTCTGGAAACTGTCCGCCCATACGCCGATGATGAAGCCGAAGAGGCTGAACGTCACCGCGGTCAGAACGAGAAACGAGACCATCCAGACGGGATGGGCGATGTTGAAATCCACGAAGAGGCGCGCCGTGACCAGGATGATCGTGCCGATGATCACCGACTTGGTGGCGGCCGCGCCCACATAGCCGATCACGGTCTCGATGGCGGAGATCGGCGCGGAGAGGATCTCGTAGATCGTGCCGGTGAATTTCGGCATGTAGATGCCGAAGGAGGCGTTGGAGATGCTCTCCGTCAGGAGCGAGAGCATGATGAGGCCCGGCACGATGAAGGCGCCGTAGCTCACGCCGTCGATATTGGCCATGCGCGAGCCGATGGCCGTGCCGAACACGATGAAATAGAGCGATGTCGAGATCACCGGCGAGGCGATGCTCTGCATCAGCGTGCGCCAGGTGCGCGCCATCTCGAAAAGATAGATGGCCTTGATGCCGTAGACGTTCACGAGCGCCCCCTCACCAGGCTGACGAAGATGTCCTCGAGCGAGGATTCGGAGGTGCGCAGATCCTTGAAGTCGATGCCATGCTCGTTGAGCCGGCGCAGGAGCGTGGCGATGCCCGTCTCCTCGCTCTGGGCGTCGAAGGTATAGACCAGGTCGGTGCCGTCGGCGGAGAGCTGCAGGTGCTCGGATTGCAGGTCGGCCGGCAAGGCCGCGAGGGGGCTGCGCAGGTGCAGGGTCAGCTGCTTCTTGCCGAGTTTCCGCATCAGGACGTGCTTGTCCTCGACCAGGATGATCTCGCCCTTGCTGATCACCCCGATGCGGTCGGCCATCTCCTCCGCCTCTTCGATGTAATGCGTGGTGAGGATGATGGTGACGCCGCTCTCGCGGAGGCCGCGCACCATGTTCCACATATCCCGCCGCAGCTCCACGTCGACGCCCGCCGTCGGCTCGTCGAGGAAGAGGATCTTCGGCTCATGGGAGAGGGCCTTCGCGATCATGACGCGGCGCTTCATGCCGCCGGAGAGCGCCATGATCTTCGTGTCTCTCTTCTCCCAGAGGGAAAGGTCCTTGAGGATCTTCTCGATATAGGCGGGATTCGCGGGCTTGCCGAAGAGGCCGCGGCTGAAGGACACCGTCGCCCATACGCTCTCGAAGGCGTCGGTGGTGAGCTCCTGCGGGACGAGGCCGATCTTGGTGCGCGCCGGTCGGTAATCGTGAACGATGTCGTGCCCGTCGGCGGTCACCGTGCCCGTGCTCGGATTGACGATGCCGCAGATGATGCTGATGAGCGTCGTCTTGCCGGCCCCGTTGGGACCCAGCAGCGCGAAGATCTCGCCCCGGCGGATCTCCAGGTCGATGCCGCGCAGGGCCTGGAAGCCGGAAGCATAGGTCTTGGACAGGCCGGATACCGAGATGATCGGATCCGACACGCCGGAGACCTTCGGAATTCGCGTGTGGTCGAGCGGTTTCATGCGATGCCTGATACCATGCCGGGGCCGCGCTCGGAATGCCCACTCTTCAAATGGGAGCGGCCCCCCACAGGGAGGCCGCTGCGGGGGAGCACGCTGCCAAGCGGATCATTCCTGTGGATTGGGGACGGGAATGAGGTTCGGAGCAATGACGCGCACCGTCTTCTTCTGGCCGTTGCCGGCAACGACTTCCTGCTGAGCGCCCTCGTTCTCGCCGACGATGCGGGTATTTTCGATGGATTGCGGTCCGATGCCGGACGATTCCTTGCTGGCGGTCGGAGCGGCGGCTGCGCTTTCGGCCGCGGCCTTCTCTTCCTCGTCGGCCTTCTGCTCGGCGGCCTTGCGGGCCTGAACGGCCTTCGGGCGGGAGAGTTCCTCGGCCTTCTCGGCCGTCACGATCATGTCGCCCTTCCGCTGAGACAGCATGCTCTCGGCCTTGCGCAGAACGACGGACCAGCTCTCGTCCTGCCGCTTGCAGGCGCAGCTTTCGTCGAAGGTCTTGCGGAACTTGAACGCATTCGCGAGCGACGTATAGGGGCGGTTGCCCGAGAGCGAGACCGCCCGGGTCATGCCGTCGTCGCCGCCGGGATAGGCGTAAGCGGTCGTTTCCGTGCCGGGGCAGAGGGCCTGGCACATCTCGTCGGCGCTCTGCTGGCCGCCGGGAGGAGTGGTCAGGGGGAAATACGAGCCGTCGCAGGACTTCACGCAGACCAGGCGGCCGCCGCCCATGGCTGCCGGCCGATCGTCATCGGCGATGATCGGCTGGCCCTCGGGCATGATCTGCTGCGGCTGCTGACCGCGCGGCGGGCCGAACAGGGATTCGAAGAAGCCGCGGGGCTCGCCGGAGCAGGTCTGCTGCACGGCGACCTGGAGCTGGCGGCGGCGGGCCTCCACCTCGGCCGGGTCGACGGCCTGAGAGGCGAGACGGGCATAGCCGGCTTCGAGCTGGCGGATCTGCGCGGCGATGGAGCCGCATTCGGCCGGAGCGGGGCCCGCCAGGAAGCCCAGGGGGCCGCGTTCGCAGCCGATGGAGTTGTAGTATCGGGCCAGGCGGCTGATCTCCGCCCTCTGAGCCTGCATCTGGGCGGTCGGGGCGCCGCCTCGGTTGCGCTCGAGATTCGCCAGTTCCGCGCGAAAGCGCTGGCACTCGGCCGATTGGGCGAAGGCGGCCTGTCCGGCGACGAGGAACGCCGTCACGGCGAGGAGGGAGCGGAGAAGAAATGTCTTTGTCATCAAGCTGATCGCAGATCCGGGTCCGATGCGGCGCCATGCCAGGAGCTGTTCGTCATCTGGTCATGTGACGCCGGAATTGGGCCCTATTGTGATTACCGCCTCGCGGACCCCTCGTGAAGCTCCGAGACGGCAGCTTGCATGTACCCTCATCCGGCTTCGGGAGCAAATTGGGACGGGAGGCCAAGGCAGGCTCTCGCCAATGGCGTGCTCCATCCCCACATCCAGCGTAACCAAAGGAGAAAATGGGAATGCTTGCGCGAATCGCCCTGGCCCTGGCCCTCGTCGTGGGGGGCGCCGCCGGCGCCATGGCCCAGGAGCCGGATCTGATCTTCAAGAAGTCGACCGTCTGGCGGGCCCTGACCCCCGACGACAAGCTGGCCGTCTACGGGATCGACGATCCCCTCGTGGAGGGCGTGGCCTGCCATTACACGACTCCTGAGCGGGGCGGCATCTCCGGTACGTTCGGCGTGGCGGAGGAGGTGTCCGACATCTCGCTCTCCTGCCGCCAGATCGGCCCCGTGAAGTTCAGGCAGCGTTTCGGGCAGGGGGATGTGGTGTTCAGCGAACGGCGCTCGCTCATCTTCAAGAAGATGCAGATCGTCCGCGGCTGCGACGTGAAGCGCAATACCCTGGTTTATATGGTCTATTCGGACCGTCCTATCGAAGGCTCGCCCAAGAACTCGACCTCGACCGTTCCCCTGATGCCCTGGGGCACGGAAGTCCCGGCCAAATGCGGCGAGTGGCTGAACAAGTAGGGAAGGGCTCGCTCCGGTCTCGCCTCCATCCCTTGCGTCAGGCCCGCGCTTGTGCGGGCCTCCACGTCGACGATCGATCGCGGTTCACGGGATGGGGAGAGCGGGGCGGGAAGGGAGGGGCGAGCGCTGAGAGGCTCAGTTCGTGCAGGTGATCGAGACGGGAAGGAGTTCGTCGCTGCGCACCGACACCTTCCGGATGGAGCCCGTCATCTCCTCGGGCTGGACCTGATGGAACGAAACCGCCTGATGATAGCCCTGGGACTCGCACCAGGTGTCTGCCACAACTTGGCCACAGGACTGGTTTGAGATGAGGCATTCCGCGACGCCGTAGCCATCCGCGGCGGGAACCAGGAAAGTGGCTTCGGTCGATGAGGCCTGAGTGCCGTTGGAAAGCAGCGTCAAGGACGCGGCTGCAATGAACACGGCAGTGCCCAACCCGAGCACGGCATACGCGCGGCGCATAGAAAACCTCATTGATTGAATAGGCGATTGAGTATCACCCAAGCCCATGAATAAAGGTCTAACGGCTTTGGTAAACGGCCGTTTCTTGCATTCCTGCAAATGGAATATGCTCCTCGGCACAGGAACCTTGACGTCCATCAGAGGACGCGGCATTGATGGTTTCATGAACACGGCAACGATCCTCATTTCCGGGATTATTTGCGGCTAGCGCACCACGCTGGCTGGAGCCGTCTCGTTCTCGTTCCAAGAATGAAACCAACCTCCGGCCTTGTGGCCTGACAGGGACTCGGTTTCATGGCGCCCCAGCTGAAGCTCTACAACACGCTCACCCGATCGAAGGACGCGTTCGTTCCGATCGATCCGAAGAACGTGCGCATGTATGTCTGCGGCCCCACGGTCTACGACTACGCCCATATCGGTAACGCCCGCCCCATCATCGTCTTCGATCTTCTGTTCCGTCTTCTGAGACATATTTACGGTGCGGAAGCCGTGACGTATGTGCGCAACATCACGGATGTGGACGACAAGATTAACGCCCGCGCGGCCCGCGATTACCCGGGTCTGCCCCACAATGAGGCCATCCGGGAGGTGACCCGGAAGACCGAGGAGCAGTTCCACGCCGACATCCGGGCGCTCGGCGTCCTCATGCCGGAGGACGTGAATGTGCCTGGCCAGCGGCCGAGCTTCGTGGAGCCCCGGGCGACCGAGCATATCGACGAGATGCGCATGATCATCGAGCGCCTCATCGAGAGGGGGGCGGCCTATGTGGCCGAGGAGCACGTGCTCTTCTCCGTCTCGGCCATGCAGAATCTGGCCGGGGTGCCGAAATACGGCGCCTTCTCGAAGCGCTCCCTGGACGAGCTGCTCTCCGGCGCCCGTGTCGACGTGGCGCCCTACAAGCGCGATCCGATGGATTTCGTGCTCTGGAAGCCCTCCGGTCCGCGGGACCCCGCCTGGCCGTCGCCCGCCGGCATCGGGACCCCGGGCCGCCCGGGCTGGCATATCGAGTGCTCCGCCATGTCGTGGAAGCACCTGATCCAGGCCTTCGAGACGCGGCTGACCTGCAGCGATCCGCAGGAGCGCGAGATCTTCGACATCCATGGCGGCGGAATCGACCTCGTCTTCCCGCATCACGAGAACGAGATTGCGCAGAGCTGCTGCGCCTTTCAGACCCCGCGCATGGCCAATGTCTGGATGCACAACGGCTTCCTGCAGGTGGAAGGCGAGAAGATGTCGAAGTCGCTCGGCAATTTCCTCACCATCCATGACCTCCTGCAGGATTGGCCGGGCGAGGTGCTGCGCTTCAACATGCTGCGCACCCATTACCGCCAGCCCATCGACTGGACGGTCAAGGGGCTGGAGGAGAGCCAGAAGACCCTGGATCGCTGGTACGAGCTTGCGGGCCATGGGCGCGAGGCTGGATTCTCGGAGCACATCGTCGATGCTCTCGCGGACGACCTGAACACGCCGAAGATGCTCGCGGAGCTTCATGCTCTCGATGGCCAGGGAGCGCACGAGGAGCTTGGCGCGAACCTGCGCGCCATGGGCTTCCTCCTGGAAGGCGCGGAAGCCTGGAAGGCCCGCAAGCAGGCCTCTCTCGCGGTCGATCCGGCCGTGGTCGAGCGCCTGATCGCGGCGCGCAAGGAGGCGCGCGCCGCGAAGAACTGGTCCGAATCCGACCGCATTCGCGACGAACTCGCGGCGCTCAATGTGGTTGTGAAGGACAACAAGGACGGCACGACCACATGGGAGGTTGCGCGGTGATTGTTTCGACCCCTTTTCCCGTCATGGGAGGGCCGCGCCCGGGCATCTGTGCCTTTGGAGCAACGTCACGGCCTCACCCTGAGGAGCGAAGCGTCTCGCGGGGCGAGGCGTTTCCTGTGTGCACTGGATCATCCTTCGAGACGCCTGCTGCGCAGGCTCCCCAGGATGGGGGCGGGGTTGAATTCAACCGGAAGGAAGGGCTGCACTGATGGGACAATCCATGCCGAAACCGGGGTTGCGCCCCTTCCTTCCCGCCGACGTTCCGACCCTCGTCGACATCTTCCAGGCCAGCATCGAGGAGCTGACGGGCGACGATTACAGCGAGGCCCAGCGGGAAGCCTGGATGCTGCAGGCGGAGGAAGAGGGCTTCGCCGGCAAGCTCGCGAACGACCTGACCCTCGTGGCGACGGTCGAAGGCTCCGCCGTCGGCTTCATCGCCCTGAAGGACAACGAGCTGATCGAGCTGTTCCACGTGCATCCGGCCGCGACGGGGCAGGGGATCGGCGCCATGCTCTACGATGCGATCGAGAAGCTCGCGACGGCGCGCGGCGCGACGCGCCTCGTGGCCGAGGTCAGCGACAACGCGCTTCCCTTCTTCCAGAAGCACGGATTCCAGCCCCAGCGCCGGAACACCCTGTCGCTCGGCGACGAGTGGCTCGGCACGACCACCATGGAAAAGCGCCTCGCGCCCGCCGAGGACAGGAAGCTGTCGTCATGAGCCGCGAGCGCGTCTATCTCTTCGACACGACCTTGCGCGACGGGGCGCAGACCACCGGGGTCGATTTCTCCCTGGAGGACAAGAAGGCCATTGCGTCGCTTCTCGACAGGCTCGGCATCGATTACGTGGAAGGCGGCTATCCGGGCGCGAACCCGCTCGATACCACCTTCTTTGCGGAGAAGCGCACCAAGAGCGCCAAGTTCACGGCGTTCGGCATGACGAAGCGGGCGGGGCGGTCGGTCGCGAACGATCCTGGCGTCTCGGCGCTCCTCGAGGCGCAGGCCGATGCGGTCTGCTTCGTCGCGAAATCCTGGGATTACCATGTGCGCGTGGCGCTCGAGACGACGCTCGAGGAAAATCTCGCGGGAATTCGCGACAGCGTCGAGGCCGCGCGCGCGAAGGGGCGCGAGGTGATCGTCGATTGCGAGCACTTCTTCGACGGCTACAAGGCCAATCCCGATTATGCGCTTTCCTGCGCGAAGGCGGCCTATGAGGCAGGCGCGCGCTGGATCGTGCTCTGCGACACCAATGGCGGCACGCTGCCGCACGAGGTGACGCAGATCGTGACGGACGTCACAAAGGTGGTGCCGGGCGCGCAGGTGGGCGTTCACGCCCACGACGATTGCGGCTGCGCCGTCGCCAACTCGCTTGCGGCGGTGGAGGCCGGCGCACGGCATATCCAGGGCACGCTCAACGGCCTTGGCGAGCGCTGCGGCAATGCGAACCTGGTCACGCTCATCGGCGCCCTCAAGCTGAAGGACGCTTACGCCTCCCGCTTCGACCTCGGCGTGACGGACGAGGCCCTGGGCGAACTCACCCTCGTGTCGCGTCAGGTTGACGAGATCCTCAACCGGCAGCCCAACCGCCACGCACCTTTCGTGGGCGCGAGCGCCTTCGCCACCAAGGCGGGGATCCATGCCTCCGCCGTGCTGAAGGACCCTCGCACCTACGAGCATGTGGAGCCGGAAGTCGTCGGCAACGCGCGCAAGGTTCTGGTCTCCGATCAGGGCGGGCAGTCGAACATCCTCGCGGAGCTCAAGCGCTGCGGCTTCGCCCTTGAGAAGGGCGATCCGCGCATCGCCCGCGTGCTCGACGAGGTGAAGCGCAAGGAAGCGCAAGGCTTCGCCTTCGAGGGAGCGGACGCCTCCTTCTACGTGCTGGTCAAGCGCATCCTGGGCGAGGTCCCGGCCTTCTTCCAGGTCGAGCGTTTCTCGGTGAACGTGGAGCGCCGCTACAACGCGATGGGCGAACTCGTCACCGCGTCGGAAGCCATCGTGAAGGTGCGCGTGGGCGGCGAGGTTCTGATCTCCGCCGCCGAGGGCAACGGCCCGGTGAACGCGCTCGATTTGGCTCTGCGCAAGGATCTCGGCAAGTATCAGCACCTGATTCAGGATCTGGACCTGGTGGATTACAAGGTGCGCATCTATCAGGGCGGATCCGACGCCGTGACGCGCGTGCTGATAGAATTTTCCGATGCATCGGGCGAGCGCTGGACCACCATCGGGGTCTCGGCGAACATCATCGACGCATCCTTCCAGGCCCTGACCGATTCCATGACCTACAAGCTGTTGAAGAGCGGGGCGGTGCTTTAAACCTTTCCGTCGAGCCCCAATCCTCATCCTGAGGCCCCATGACATAGCCCTCACCCTGAGGAGCGAAGCGTCTCGAAGGGCGAGGCGCCTCCAGCGCGCACTGGATCATCCTTCGAGACGCCTGCTGCGCGGGCTCCTCAGGATGAGGACAATGTATCGGGGGATGGGTCAGGATGAGGCCGAATTGAAAAGACCGGATAAACCATGAACCTCTCACTCCTGCTGCCGATCTCGGGCATTCTCATCGGCGGCGTCTTCCTGGCCTCGCAGGCGCCGATCAATGCGGCTTTGGCGCGTTCGCTCGGCGACCCCATCCTCGCCGCCTGCATCTCGTTCGGCATCGGCTTCGTGGTGCTGGCCGCCATCAGCGCCTTTCGCGGCGGATGGCCGTCATTGGGCGCGGCGGCCTCCGCGCCCTGGTGGTCCTGGCTCGGCGGCCTGCTGGGCGCCTTCTACGTGGCCATCGTGATCTGGGGCGTGCCGCAGCTCGGCGCCGTGAGCACCGTCGCCGCGTTGGTGTTCGGGCAGGTGGTCGCTGCCCTGCTGCTCGATGCCATCGGCGCCTTCGGCCTTCCGGTGCAGGAGATTTCCTGGCAGCGCGTCGTGGCCGCAATGCTCATCCTGGGCGGGCTCGTCCTGTCCCGCGCAGGGTGAGGCGCGCTTAGAACTTCGTCTCGATCAGATCCGCATGCTCGACGATGCCCACGCGGCGAGCGGCGGCCTCGAGCATCGGAATCACATCCTCGACCTTCTCGGCCACGAGATAGCTGAGCTCCAGGCCTTCGCGGATGAAGCCCTGGTCGCGCATATGGGCGAAAAGGGTCAGGAGCGGCTTCCAGAACCCCTTGGTGCTGAGCATCAGGATGGGTTTGGTGTGGCGGCCGAGCTGCGCCCAGGTCATCTGCTCCACGAGCTCTTCCAGCGTTCCGATGCCGCCGGGTAGCGCCACGAAGGCGTCGGCCTTCTCGAACATCAGGCGCTTGCGGGTATGCATGTCGGGCACGACGATGGTGTCCTGCACCTCATCGAGCAGCTTCTCGCGGGATTTCAGGAAGTCCGGGATGATGCCGGTCACGTAGCCGCCATGGTCGAGCACCGCCTGGGCGACGGTGCCCATGAGGCCCACATTGCCGCCGCCATAGACAAGATTGATGCCCTGCTCGGCCATGGCCCGACCCAGTGCTGCCGCATTCTCTGCAAAGACCGGATCGTCTCCGAAACCGGAGCCGCAATAAACGCAAATGGACTTTATGGACTTGAGATCTGACATGGGCCCTTCGGGGAGATGGAGGATCTCCCGCGCTGTATCATAAAACATAGAGATTCCCTTTTATGGCCGTAGCCTTTTGAAAGATAAACGGTTTAAATGGGTGAAAGTGCCGCGTTTGAGAAAAAGCTCATGGCCCAGGCGACAGAGATTAAAGGAACCATAGCAATTCTTGGCGCAGCGGCCGCTGGCGTCGTTGCGGTTCTTGTCGGTGCCCTCTATTGGGCCTGGCCCGGGACACCGGGCGCATCGGGGCCGGCCAGCGCACCTCAGGCGGTCGTCCAGCAGCCTGCCTCTCAACAAGCGCCCGCTGCCGAGCCTTCGCCCGCCAAGGCCCCGGACTCCAAGGCTTCAGAGGCGAAAGCCGCCGCCAAGCCGGCCGAGGCTCCGGTCGCTCCGTCCTTCGACCTCGTGCGCGTCGAACCCAATGGAGAAAGCGTGATCGCAGGCCGTGCCGCTGCCGGTGCGACCATCGAGCTCATGAGGGGCGATCAGGTCCACGCCCGTGCCGTGGCCGACGCGTCGGGCCTGTTTGCCATCGTCCCGCCCGCCCTGCCGCCGGGCTCGCACCACATTGCCCTGCAATCCATCGCGCCGGACGGTGTCCGCCAGCGTTCGGCCCAGAGCGTGACGGTGGTGATCGACGCGGCCCAGAAGAAGCCTCTCGTGACCTTGACCACTCCGGACCAGCCGACGGTCGTTCTCTCGAATCCGGAGCCGCCGGAGCCCCAGGTCGCACAGAATGCGCCCAAGGCGCCCGAACCCACGGCTAAGCCGGAGGAGCCCGCCCAGCCTGCCTCTCAGGCGCCGCAGCAGCAGGCGAATGCCGCCGCGCCCGAACCTGCGGCCCAGCCAGCGCCCCGGCCCGAGGTCAAGATCGTGAGCGTCGAGGCAGAAAAGGGAAAACTCTTCGTGTCCGGCCTCACGGCCCCAGGCGCGACGGTTCGCCTTTATCTCAACGATACCCTTATCGCTCCCGGCGGGGCAGGGGCTGATGGGAAAGTCTCCTTCTCCATCGGCTCCGGCGTTCAGCCCGGCGATTATCGCATCCGGCTCGACGATGTCGATCCGGTCTCCGGCAAAGTGAAATCCCGTGCCGAGGTCGGTTTCAGCGTGCCGGTGCAGGTGGCTTCCGCTCAGTCCGAAAGCCCGATAGCGCCTTCTCAGGCGGCGCCGTCCTCAGCCCCACCCGCCCAGGCGCAGGCTGTCCAGACGGCCACCGCCGATGCCCAAGTCGCTGCGGCCGGGACGATCGTGATCCCCAACATCAACACGGCGATCGTCTCCCGGGGCGACAATCTTTGGCGCATCAGCCAGCGGATCTACGGCAAAGGCTATCGGTACACCGTGATCTACGGGGCGAACCAGGACCAGATCCGCAATCCGGACCTGATTTATCCAGGCCAGGTTTTCGTGCTTCCCAACAGTGAGGAGCAGAAAACCAACTAGCATGGACAGGGTCGCCGAACCGAAAGGGTGAATTCTTGGCTCCGGTCCCTTATATCGGGGCCGACAGTTCACTCGGATTCTCTGGTCATGCCTCCCACCACTTCCGTCCCCCCGACGAGCGCCGCCGTGCGCAAGCCCAACGGCTTGACCGCAACCTGGACGAAGCTCTGGCCCTATCTCTGGCCGCAGGGGCGGCCCGATCTGCAGCGCCGGGTCTTCCTGGCCTTCGGGCTGCTCCTCGTCGCCAAAGGCGTGACCATGGTCACGCCATTCGCCTTCAAATGGGCGACCGATGCCCTCGTGGCGGTCACGAGCCCTTCGGGCGGGTCCGCCGAGGCTGCGGCAACGGCCGGCTCCTGGCTGTGGAAGTCGCCGGTCCTGCTCACGATCATCTACGGCATCACGCGCATCCTGATGGCGGTGCTGACCCAGGTGCGCGACGGTCTCTTCGCCAAGGTGGCCATGCATGCCGTTCGCAACCTGGCGCTCCAGGCCTTCGAGCACATGCATCGCCTGTCGCTGCGCTTCCATCTCGAGCGCAAGACGGGCGGCCTGACCCGCGTGCTGGAGCGTGGCCGCGAGGGCATCGAGGAATTGTCGCGTCTCATGGTGCTGACGCTGGTCCCGACCATTCTCGAATTCGCCCTGGTGCTGGGGCTTCTCGCCTGGCAATTCGACTGGACCTATTCCTTCGTCGTCTTCGTGATGGTGGTGATCTATCTCGCCTATACCTACAAGGCGACCCAATGGCGGATCTCGATCCGCCGGCAGATGAACGACTCCGATACGGACGCCAACACCAAGGCGGTCGATTCCCTGCTGAATTACGAGACGGTGAAGTATTTCGGCGCCGAGCAGCGGGAGACGGCGCGATACGACCGATCCATGGAGCGTTACGAGAAAGCCTCGACGCAGACCTATACGTCGCTCGCGGTGCTCAATGCCGGGCAGGCGGTGATCTTCTCGATCGGCATGGCGGTCGTGATGGTCCTGGCCGCCCGGGACATCATGGCGGGGCGCGTGTCGGTCGGCAGTTTCGTGCTCGTCAACGCGATGCTGGTGCAGCTCTATATCCCGTTGAACTTCATGGGCATGCTCTACCGCGAGATCAAGCAGGCGCTCATCGACATCGACGACATGTTCAACATCATCGAGCGCAATCCGGAAATCCAGGACAAGCCGGATGCGAAGCCGCTCGAGGTCGGTCAGGCGGTCGTGCGTTTCGAGGACGTGCATTTCTCCTACATCCCCGAGCGTCCCATCCTGAAGGGCGTGAGCTTCGAGGTGCCGGCGGGCCATACGGTCGCCATCGTCGGGCCCTCGGGCGCGGGCAAGTCGACCATCTCGCGACTGCTGTTCCGGTTCTACGAGCCCACGAGCGGCCGCATCCTCATCGACGGGCAGAACATCGCCGACGTGCAGCAGGCATCCTTGCGCAAGGTCATCGGCATGGTCCCGCAGGACACGGTGCTGTTCAACGACACCATCGGCTACAACATCCAGTACGGCCGCTGGGACGCGACCCCGGAGGAGGTGAGGGAGGCCGCGCGGCTGGCCCAGATCGACCGCTTCATCAGCCTCCTGCCGGAAGGCTACGACACGCCCGTGGGCGAGCGTGGCCTGAAGCTCTCGGGCGGCGAGAAGCAGCGTGTCGCGATCGCCCGCACGATTCTGAAGGCTCCGCCGATCCTCGTTCTCGACGAGGCGACCTCGGCGCTGGACACCTTTACGGAGAAGGAAATCCAGGATGCCCTCGACCGGGTCAGCCGTGGCCGCACCACGCTGGTGATCGCCCACCGCCTGTCCACGGTGATCGGGGCCGACGAGATCATCGTCCTCGACCACGGGCGCATCGTGGAGAGAGGCAATCACGCGAGCCTCCTGGCCCAGGGCGGGGTCTACGCCTCCATGTGGAACCGGCAGCGCGAGGCGGACCAGGCGCGCGAGACCCTCAAACGGGCCGAAGAGGAAGACCGGTCGGAGCGGGCCGAGGAAAGCGTGGCAGGTTGACGGGAGCGGCGTGTCCTGCCATCCCCTCGGTAACTTTATCAAGGTTTGAAGAGAATGACCGACATCCTGGAATCGATGCGCCGCATCTTCGTCCCGATCCACAAGGAGGGCTATCCCTTCATCCTGATCGCGCTGTTCGCGACGATCGTCCTCGCCTGGCTCTGGTCGCCCTTGGGTTGGATCGGCGCCATCCTGACCGTCTGGGTCTGCTACTTCTTCCGTGACCCCCCGCGCGTGACCCCCCTGCGCGAGGGCCTCGTGGTCTCCCCGGCGGACGGCCGGGTGAACCTGATCACCACGGCGGTTCCGCCGGCGGAGCTCAGCCTTCCGCCTGAGCCGATGACCCGCATCTCGGTCTTCATGAACGTGTTCGACTGCCATGTGAACCGCTCGCCGGTCACGGGCCGGATCGAGCAGATCCTCTACACGCCTGGCCTTTTCCTCAATGCCGAGCTCGACAAGGCCAGCGAGGACAACGAGCGCAACGCCCTCGTCATCGAGACGGCGGGCACCCGCATCGGTGTGGTGCAGATCGCCGGGCTCGTGGCGCGCCGCATCGTCTCCTTCGTCAAGGTGGGCGATAGCTTGAGCACAGGCGAACGCTTCGGCCTCATCCGCTTCGGCTCACGCCTGGACATCTATGTGCCCATGAGCGCCCAGGTCCTCGTGGGCCTCGGCCAGACGGCCGTGGCCGGCGAAACGGTACTGGCGGATCTGACCGCCAACGAGCCCGCCCGCCAGTACCGGAACGGCTGATCCTCGAAGGCCCGGGGCGGGGATACGCCCGCCCTGGCCCTGGGACGGAACTGTCCACAGCCGTTTGCGCTTCCCCTCCGTTCACAGGCGGGCGGATCGGTTGAGCTTCCGGGCCTGTCTCTCTTCTGGGGCATCGCTGGGCTTCGGCCCAAAGGGCCGTGAAGGCGGCCCGGGGGCCATGCTCGTGACCCGAGAAGGGTCGCGTCAGCGAAAACCGGGTCCATTTTTTCCATGCGATGCGTTAGGTTCATGCCATGAGCGACCTTTTTCCTCCCTTCGCCCCGGATCCGAACGAACCCCGCAAACGGCTTTTCAAGCCCGTTCCGTTCCGGGTGATCGTCCCCAACATCATCACGCTCATCGCCCTTTGTCTGGGACTCACGGCGATCAGGCTGGCCTTCGAGGGACGTTATGAACCCGCGGTCGTGGCCATCGTGGTGGCGGCGTTGCTGGACGGCGTCGACGGCAGGGTGGCGCGCCTGCTGAAAGGCACGTCCCGCTTCGGGGCGGAACTCGATTCCCTGGCGGATTTCGTCAATTTCGGCGTGACGCCTGCCCTCATCCTCTACAGCTTCCTGCTGCACGAGCTGAAGGCGATCGGATGGATCGCCGTGCTGGTTTTCGCCATTGCGATGGTCCTGCGGCTCGCGCGCTTCAACGTGATGCTCGATGATCCGCACCGGCCTGAATGGAAGAAGAACTTCTTCACCGGCATGCCGGCTCCGGCAGGGGCGCTGACCTCGATGCTGCCCCTCTATCTCTCGTTTCTCGGTTTCTCGATCGGCCCTGCCGTCGCCCCCCTCGCGCTCGTCTACCTGCTGGGGCTGGCCTTCCTGATGGTGTCCACGATCCCGGTCTATTCGGGCAAGACCCTCGGCCTGAAGGTCCCGCGCCATTGGGTGCTGCCGATCTTCGTCCTGTCGGTGGCGGTCTTCGGGCTCCTGGTGAACTTCCCGTGGGAGATGCTGACCGGGATCACGATCCTCTTCCTGGGCTCCATCCCCTTAAGCGTCATGCGCTACCGCCAGCTCGCCCGGGCGGAGGCCGCCAAGGCCGCTTTCTCCCCTCAATCCGTGCCGCCGGGAGAGGAGCCGCCCCCCGCCGCTTGATTCAAGCGTCGCCGGTGCCATGTTGTGACCGGGCGTCGCGGAACGCCCAGACAATTATCAATGACCGTGAAGGGCTTGAGCGGCCCTGGAGCGTGGAGATCAAAGTGGCGTCTTCTTCCGAGGTATCGAATTCCAGCTGGCGTCCGAAGCTCGTTCTGGCTTCCGCCTCGCCCCGCAGGCTCGCCCTGTTGCAGCAGGCCGGGATCGAGCCCGATGCCCTTCTGCCGGCCGACGTGGACGAGACGCCCTTGAAGAACGAGGGGCCCAAGGACCTGGCGAAGCGGCTCGCCCGCTCCAAGGCGGAGGTCGCCCGCAAGACGGCCCGCAACCGGGAGGACCTGAGGGACGCGTTCATCCTCTCCGCCGACACGGTGGTGGTGGCGGGCGGGCGGATCCTGCCCAAGGCCGAGATCGTGGACGAGGCCGCCGCCTGCCTGCGCATGCTCTCGGGGCGGGCGCACAGGGTCTATACGTCGGTCTGTGTCATCACCCCGAAGGATTCGTTCCGCGAGCGCCTCGTGGAAACCCGCGTGCGCTTCAAGCGTCTTTCCCGCGAGGAGTTCGAGCGCTATCTCGCGTCCGGCGAATGGCGCGGCAAGGCCGGCGGCTATGCCATCCAGGGGCTGGCCGGGACCTTCGTGGTCAAGCTGGTCGGCTCCTACACCAACGTGGTGGGGCTGCCGCTCTACGAGGCGGTCGCGTTGCTCGACGGGGAGGGGTTTCCCGTCCGCTCCACCTGGCTCGACGCCGCCTGATTCCGAAAGGAGCACGGCATGGACCCCGCCAACGAGAACAAGCCCATGGCATCCTCCGGCAAGTGCCCGATCTGCGGCAAGCCGGCAGCGCTCGAATACAGGCCCTTCTGCTCCAAGCGCTGCGCCGATGTGGATCTGAACCGCTGGCTCTCAGGCACTTATGCGATTCCTGCCGTCGATGACCCGGAAGATCGCGGCGAGGACGACCGGGAGGATGCGGAATAAAATTTTTATTCCGAAATTCTCTTCGGGTGGCTGGACAGGCGGCAAAGGTCTGACTATACAACCGCCCACGACGCGCACGGCACCAGCCGCGCATCGGATGCCCAGGTAGCTCAGTTGGTAGAGCATGCGACTGAAAATCGCAGTGTCGGTGGTTCGATTCCGCCCCTGGGCACCATTTCTCTAAATCCCCACTGAAGTCATTGAGAAATCCACGTTTTTACTCCCACCTGACTAGGGTGAGAGTTGGAAGGTGGGAGTAAACTCGGCTGCGGTTGTGCTTCTTGTGTTCCGCAACTGGTCGTGGGCGGAAGCGTCCGTCTCACGGACATCGCGGGCCGTTAGATGCCATGGCAGGGCTTGGCCCCAGTACTCTCGGTTTTTCGCCGTATCACCGAAACGGGTGCGTTCTCTTTGAACATTTGATGCATCGTAAGCTCGGGTCTGGCCGAAGCCATTTCCCAAGCTGAGCCTGAATGGTACTAATTCCCACCGGGTTTGAAGAACAAGAACGAGTGGGGCGATGGGAGCATCAAAGGCAGCGTACGCAGGCGGAATGCAAAACGAAACAGCGGCGCAATTCACCTACACTCCCTTCCATAGCCAATATCTCGCTCATCGAATCACCCTTGAAGGGGTGAGTGAGGATGCCTTCGCCAAGTCGCTCTCGACCGCGAAGGTGGATATGAATCCCCATCAGGTCGATGCGGCCCTCTTCGCCCTTCACTCGCCCCTGTCGAGAGGCGTCATCCTGGCCGACGAGGTCGGTCTAGGGAAAACAATCGAGGCCAGCCTCGTCATCGCTCAGCGCTGGGCCGAGCGGAAGCGCCGTACCCTCCTGATTGTCCCCGCTTCCCTGCGGAAGCAGTGGACCCAGGAGTTGTGGGAGAAGTTCTCCCTGCCATCCCTCATCCTGGAAGGTAAAAGCTACCGTGAGCGGAAGAAGGCGGGGTATCACCGTCCATTCGAGGCGGACGGCTTCGTCATCGTCACCTCGTACGAGTTCGCTGCCCAGAAGGCGGACGAACTGGCACTGACCTCCTGGGACCTCGTCATCTTCGATGAGGCCCATCGGCTCCGGAACGTCTACCGCAAGGGCGCGTCTCAACGAGCCAAGAAGCTGCGGGACTGTCTGCGCGATCCGTTCAAGGTGCTCCTCACGGCGACCCCGCTCCAGAACAACATCATGGAGTTGTTCGGCCTTGTCTCCATGATTGACGACCACGTCTTCGGGGACGAGGCGAGCTTCCGTACTCTGTACGGCGGCCCGCGCCCGGACCCGGCACATCTGCTCCTGTTGAAGAAGCGCCTGGAGCCACTGTGCCGCCGTACGCTGCGGAAGGTCGTTCAGGAGGCCGGGCACATCAACTACACGAAACGCCTTCCAGTCACCTTCCGGTTCGAGCCGACCCGGCCTGAGATCGAGCTTTACGAGCGCGTCTCGGAGTTCCTCCAGCGGCCCGACACAGTTTACTTAGGCGGCAAGCCGAACGCTCTGGTGACGATGAGCCTCCGCAAAATCCTGGGCTCATCGAGCTACGCTATCGGCGAGACGCTGAACCGGATCACAGAGCGTCTCAAGGACCTGGAGGCTGTTACCGTCGAAGCGGTTGCCGACGATCTCGACACCATCGACGAGACGGTCGAGGAATGGGCTGGGTTTGAGGACGACGGGAGCGAGGCGGACGACAAAACGCCGTCAGACCCGGAGGCTATCTCGCCCGAAAAGCTCGCGGCGGAGATCGCAGAGCTTGCAAGCTTCCGCGATCTGGCTCGTTCGATCCAGAATAATGCCAAGGGCGAGCGCCTCGCGAGTGAGTTGCCGGGCCTGCTCGATGCTGTCGTTGCTAAGGGCGGTCGTCGTAAGGCAGTGATCTTCACCGAGAGCGTTCGTACGCAAACCTACCTTGCTGACCTTCTCAGCCAGCGGGGCTTTGCGGGCCAGATCGCCCGGCTCAATGGCTCGAACAATGACCCGGAGAGCGCCACCATCTACGCCGAGTGGCTGGAGCGGCATCGCGGCACGGACAAAATCTCGGGCTCCAAGTCCGCCGATATGAAGGCAGCCATCGTCGAGGCGTTCCGGGATGATAAGTCGATTCTGATCGCCACCGAGAGTGGAGCCGAGGGCATCAACCTTCAGTTCTGTTCGCTCCTGGTCAACTACGACCTGCCCTGGAATCCGCAACGGGTGGAGCAGCGTATCGGGCGTTGTCATCGGTACGGCCAAAAGATTGACGTGACCGTTGTGAACTTCCTGAACACGAAGAACCGCGCCGAGGAACGTGTCTTCGAGTTGCTTGATCAGAAGTTCAGGCTCTTCGACGGGGTGTTTGGAGCCTCCGACGAGGTGCTTGGGGCCATCGAAAGTGGCGTCGATTTCGAGCGCAGAGTTCACCAGATCATGCAGACGGCGCGTACGGCTGAGCAGATCGAGTTCGCGTTCAATGAACTGACCGAGAACCTTCAGCCTCAGATCGAAGCCGATATGAGGGATGCACGCGAGAAGCTCCTCGTGTCGGTGGATCAGGATGTCGTACGGCTTCTGCGGACCCGCCAGGACGATCTCAAGCGAGTTCTCTCGGAGTTCGAGCAGCGGCTCTTGGCTCTAGCGAGGGCCGAACTTCCTGGTGCTGAGTTCTGGGAGCATGACGATGGCAGCCCGTGCTTCCGGCATCGGGATGAGACCTGGACAACCGGCTGGCCGCTCGCTGACGAGAAGGACTGGAAGTTCTTCCGTCTGGCGGACGGGAACCTAGCCTCCGACCTTGTTGCCCAGGCGAAAGGGCGGGCGCTCGAACCGAGCGCGGTGACCTTCGACTATGGAGCGTATCGAGGGAATGGGGGCGGACGCCTCACCGATCTGGAGCCGTTCTGCAATGCCTCGGGTTGGATGAAGGTTACCAAGCTTCGGGTGAACAGCGCAGGTCGTACGGTCGATCACCTCCTTGTGGCCGCCAAGACAGACGATGGGCGCATCCTCGACGAGCGGTGCGTGGATCGTCTCTTTCTGCTGCCAGCAAAGGGCACCAGCGACAATATCGGCGCTCCTCCCTCGGCTGACCTCGACAGCCTTGAGGAGACCCTCAAGGCGACCCGCCTTGCGGAGGCTTCCCAAGAGAACGACAAGTGGCTTAGCGACGAGACCGAGAAACTCGACCGATATGCGGATGATCTTGAAGTCGCGGCGGAGGAGGAAATCAAGCGCCTCACCAAGGAGGTGAAGGAACGCCGGAAGGCCATGCGTCTCAACGGGACTCTCACGGCCCAGCAGAAGATCGACGAGCAGCGGGCCATCAAGAAGATGGAAGCGCAGATTGACGATCTGAAGTTCGAGACCTACCAGCGGAAAAAGGCCATCCGGGCAGAAGTCGAGATGATGCTCGATGAGCTTCAGGCGAACCTATCCCTCGTCCCGACTACGGAGCCAATCTTCACGCTTCGCTGGGAACTTCGCGATTAAGAGTGAAGATGGTTACGAAGCTCTTCCGATCTGTTCATCTGGTCCTCTGGATGCTGGGAAACGCTAGAGATTTTAGATAAAGTTGTAGGAAGCTAAACATGAGCCAGAACAAGAAGCTCGAACTCACGTGGATTGGCAAGGACCAGAGACCGCGTCTCGAACCACGTATCCTGGTTGAGGATCAAGCTCTGAGCCACCATGCCTCCGAGAAGAGATCGGGGGACTCGTTCGACAACATACTTGTCCATGGCGACAATCTCCTCGCACTGCGGGCGCTTGAAGCAGATTTCATGGGTCGAGTAAAATGCTGCTTTATCGACCCGCCATATAATACTGGGTCAGCTTTTTCTCACTATGACGATGGAATTGAGCACAGCCTTTGGCTGCAATTGATGAGGGATCGACTAGAGATTATTGCTCGTCTGCTCTCGAAGGACGGGTCTATCTGGATATCAATAGACGATAATGAGGCCCATTACCTCAAGGTCCTGTTGGATGAAATCTTTGGCCGCTCGAACTTTATAGCAAACGTCATTTGGCAAAAGAAGTATGCGCCCTCAAACGATGCTATCTGGCTGAGCGACAATCACGACCACATACTCGTATACGCAAAAGATAAGTCTATCTGGAGGCCGAACCCTCTGCCTCGAACAGAAGAGCAGAACGCCCTTTACTCGAATCCCGATGGCGACCCACGCGGCCCCTGGATGTCCGACAACTACACTTGTGCGAAGACTGCTGATGAAAGACCGAACCTCTATTACGCAGTAAAAAATCCCAACACGGGTGAAGAAATCTGGCCGAAGAAGACCAGGGTTTGGGCTTTTGACAAGAAAACACATGCGAGGCATGTAGAGGAAGGGCGCATTTATTGGGGTAAAGACGGCAAGAATAGCACACCCCGTTTGAAGAAATACCTGTCGGAACTCCGATCCAGCGGACGTGTCCCATCAACGATTTGGACATATACAGAGGTTGGTCATACTCAGGACGCCAAGCGCGAAGCCGCCGCTCTGAACCCATCCGACCCATTTCCGACGCCGAAACCCGAACGCCTCATAGAGCGGATTCTCACTATCGCCACGAATCCCGGAGATTACGTCCTAGACTCCTTTGCAGGCTCCGGAACGACTGGGGCAGTCGCCCACAAGATGGGCCGCCGCTGGATCATGGCTGAGTTGGGTGACCATGCGGTGAGCCACATTATCCCCCGCATACGTGCGGTCATTGACGGGGCGGACCAGGGCGGCGTCACCGCATCTGCCAATTGGAAGGGCGGCGGTGGATTCCGCTTCTTCCGACTTGCCCCTTCGCTCCTAGAGAAGGACCGCTGGGGTAACTGGGTTATCTCGAAGGAATACAACCCAGCCATGTTAGCTGAAGCCATGTGCAAGCACATGGGCTTCACGTACGCACCGTCGCAGGACCCGTCGGAGTATTGGAACCACGGCTACTCGTCCGAGCGCGACTTCATCTTCGTCACCACGAACGCCCTCACGCACAAGATGTTAGAGGCGATCTCGTACGATGTCGGGCCTGATCGCCACCTTTTGGTCTGCTGCAAGGCGTTCAGCACGGAGCGGGCTGACGCCTTCGAGAACCTCACCCTCCGGAAGATACCACACGCCATTCTCGACACCTGCGAGTGGGGACGGGACGATTACAGCCTTCGGATCGCGAGTCTGCCTGTGGTGGACCGCGATGATTCCAATGGTGAGGCGGAAGCAGACACTAAACCGAAGAAAAGGCGCTCGAAGGGGGAGAGCCAGGATGGGCCTACCCTGTTCGGCGAAACCGCCGAAGTGGAGGGCTAGACCATGCTCGAACGCACAAAAACTCCAGAACAAGTTCGGCGCGAACTGACGGCTCGCATGAGCCTGCGCGTGCCTCAGGAGAAGTCGCTGGACATCCTGGCCGATGTGGTCGAGCACCTCAAACTTGGCAAGGACAGCGATGCGGAAGCCGTTCTGAAGGTCATTCAGAAGGCGTACCCGCAGGTTCAGGACTTTGAAGGCCGGGATTTCCCTTCGCTCTGCTTCGCCCTAGCGACCGGCGTCGGAAAAACCCGTCTTCTCGGCGCGTTCATCGCCTACCTCTACCTGACCGGTAGATCGAGAAACTTTTTCCTGCTCGCCCCGAACACGACGATCTACCAAAAGCTGGTCGCGGACCTCACGCCGGGCACTCGCAAGTACGTCTTCAAGGGTGTTGCGGCATTTACCCAGAACCAGCCGGTCGTGGTCACCGGAGACACATGGGATCAATCCACGATCTTTGTTGATGCGGCTCGCCGCAATGGCGGCGTGGTCATCAACGTGTTCAACATCGACAAGATCAACAAGGATGCTGGCCGTATCAAGAAGCTCAACGAGTACGTCGGCGACAGCTACTTCAACTTCCTCGCGAGCCTGCCTGACCTCGTCCTGATCATGGACGAGGCCCACCGCTACCGGGCCAAGGCCGCCATGAAGGCGGTCACCGACCTCAAGCCGGTTCTGGGGCTCGAACTCACCGCAACCCCAAAGAGCGTTGGTTCTAAGGCTATTGACTTCAGGAATGTGATCTACCGGTTCGGCTTGGGCGAGGCCATGCAACATGGCTACGTCAAGGAGCCTGCTGTTGCGACCCGGAAGGACTTCGATCCGAAGTCCGTTTCGGTTGATCGCCTCGAAGAGATCAAGCTCGAAGACGGTATCCATGCCCACGAGCACGTTCGCCTTGAACTGGAGAAGTACGCGACCGAGACTGGCAAGCCGCAGGTTCGGCCCTTCATGCTGGTGGTCGCCCAGGATACCGACCACGCCCGCAAAATCCGGGAAGTGATCCAGAGCGACCGCTTCTTTGGAGGGTACTACAAGGAGCGGGTGATTCAGGTAGACAGCACCACCAAGAGCAAGGAGGAGAGCGACGAGATTACCGAGCGGCTCCTAAAGCTGGAGACGGAGGGGGCGACCGAGATCGTCATCCACGTCAACATGCTCAAGGAGGGTTGGGACGTGACGAACCTGTTCACCATCGTCCCGCTGCGTGCCTCAGCCTCGGATATCCTGACCGAGCAGACCCTGGGACGTGGCCTACGTCTCCCATACGGCGAGCGGACGGGGGTTGAGGCCATCGACCGGCTGACCGTCATTGCTCACGACCGCTTCGATGACGTGATCAAGGCTGCCAAGGAACCGGATTCGATTGTCTCCATGAAGGCGGTCACCATCGGCGAGGGCGGCGATATCCCCGAGACCAAGAGCACCCTCGTCGAGGCCAAGTCCAAGATCGAGGTCATGCTGACCGGCGAGAGCGGTGGGTCCGAGGAGGGGCAGCAGGAGGCCCCGGTCTTCAAGACGCAGGAGGAGCGGACGGTCGCCAAGGTTACCCTCGACGTGATTCAGCGCATGGAGCGCCGGTTCACTAGCCTCAACGATCTGCATAAGCCTGAAGTTCAGGCCGAGATCGTGGAGCAGGTCAAAGAGATGACCAAATCCGCCCAAGGCACCCTCGACCTTACAATAAACGACGCGCTGAACGTCGGTGCGGTTGTGGCGACCGTCGCCCAACAGGTGACGGCTGGGACCATCGAAATCCCTGAGATCGTCGTCCTCCCAGACTCCAGCGTCACCTACACGTTCCGTGACTTCGACCTTCAGCGGCTCGATGAGATTGGCGTACGGCCCATGTCGGACGAGATTACGCTCCAGGAGCTTCGTACGGAGCGGAGGAGCTTCATCCGACGCAGCATTGGGGCGTCCGTCAAGCAGGAACGCCTGGAAGATTATCTCGTGAGCGAACTCTTCGCCTTCGACGAGATCGACTATGATGCCCACGCCGACCTTCTCTACAAGCTGACGGGCCAGATGGTGGCCCGCCTTCGGCAGTACCTGCCCGATGACGAAGCCGTCGAGAATGCCTTGGCTCAGCATGCGACCGCACTCGCGGAGTTCATCTTCGGCCAGATGATGCAGCATTATGACGAGACCCCAACCTCTTATCGGGTCCGGGTCGAGCGAGGCTTCCAGTCGCTCAAGAAGCAGAACCTAAGCAACCCGACCGGCAGGCCGTTCCAGGACTTCCGGACCCCTGTCAAACCGCTGGCGGACACCCGGCGCTATACCTTCACGGGTTTCAAGAAGTGCTGCTATCTCCAGCAGGCGTTTCATTCCGACGATGAGCGGCGCTTCGCTGTGCTTATCGACTCCGACCACGAGAAGGATGTGCTCCGCTGGGTCAAGCCGGGGCGCAACCAATTCGTGATCGACTATCGCCGGGGTGAACGGTACGAGCCCGACTTCGTGGTCGAGACGACGACCGAGAAGCTCATCTGTGAGATCAAAGCCCGTAATGAATTGGATGATCCCACAGTGCAGGCCAAGGCAAAAGCGGCCCGTACCTGGGTGAGCTATGCCAACGAGCATGCCCGCAGCAATGGCGGCAAGCCGTGGCGATACGTCCTCATCCCTGGCGATGCGGTCACGGAAAATGCCTCGCTCTCGGGGCTCGTTGCGAAGTTCGAGTTACCAGAAATCAAGGGGTTAGCGGTTGCGGCGTGAGCCGCGCCGCATTTTCTTGCCCGGATTTCGTTGACGAAAAGCTGATTTGTGGGAGCTTCAAGGAATCGAGGCTTTCACGGAGCAGCGTTTGGAACTTCCGGTCCGCAGAACATTTGCGCCCCGCGCATACGGCGATTCCTACCTTCAGGCAGCGTCGAGGCTGGACACCGCCTGTCCGGGCTTTCTGAACGCGAGCTTCCACGTCTCAGCCCTCAAACGGCAGGCGATCTTCGCCTGTTTCGCGGAGGCGGACTGGGAGAGACCTGACCAACTCGCCTCTCGCCTGCGCGGCGTTGCCCCAGCCGAATGCATCTCCCATCTCGATCCCCTGGCCCAAATCGCCCGATCACTCATCACGTCGCGCGCGCGGGAGATCATTCTCGCGACGTACGGCGAAGTTCCCAATGGTCTGCTCGGGGCTCTGGCTCGCATAGGTGATGAGCCTCTGCCTGAGCCATATTACCGTGTCTTGTTCAACTTTTTCGCCAAGCCAAACCTACGAAAGAAAGGACGCGTTCTCCGCCATGTTGGCCGAATTGATGTTCGGACGCTCCAAGTCATCGAGATCGTGGATGCCGCCGAACTGCTGAACCCGGCGATTATCTCTTTGTTGGCAAGTCAGAACAATGCGTTCGACTTTACCCAGACGGTACGCTGGCTCAAAGAGTTGGACCACGTGGACAATGACGCACTTGATGAAGCCATCCGTGGGGCTACGACCAGACGCAGTCTTGGTCGAGCATTGCAGTATTGGATTGAGCGTACGGAACAGCTTCCAGGTCTGCCTGTACTCAATGATCCGGAGTTCCAGGTCCTCTCCAGCGTGTCGATGCTGCGGGCGAAAGGTATCGAGTATCGCGTTTGCCTGACCTCCTCTGAACCGATCCGGGAGGCGGTGCTCGGTCTTGTCGCTTTTGCCGAATGGCGACCCACACCTGACGAGCTTGGCGTCATCGTCGAGCTTCGCCCTCTCGTGCGGTCGGGCTCTCATGCGCGGCACTGGATGATTGCCTCGATCAACGCACCTGATAACTCGCCTGTGCCTCGGTCCATCAGGATTCAGGTCGGGAGAAGGCTTGGTGCCCTCGGGTACTTCCTTCCAGTACGTCCAACCGGGGATGATACTGCTGCCTGTGTCAGCCGTCTGATGCGGCGTCTCGACGGAGGTTGGCTTACTGATTTGGAAATTGAATAGTCGGAGAAAGGCATTTGAGCATCTACCCGATGCCATCGCGCCGCTGTGAAGGCCCTCGATCTGATAGCTCGGCTAAGGGCATGTATCACCTCCTCCGCATACAGGGTGTTCCCGCTGGGGAAGCATGGCGGCGCGTACGTGCTCAGTTTCCCGAATCTCCTAAGCCAAGTCCGCAACCACCTGACCTTCCGCCCTCCACGCAAATAGGTGTGCGGGACACGTCCACTGTGGTCTACGCGGGCGCTTGGGAAACGCTACGCGCACAGACCCCAATCGGCATCGTCATCTTGCTGACGATGATCTGGATCGTGCAGCAATGTTTCTGGGCTGCGCTTTGGATGATCGGCTTTACCGCGCGGGTCCTGGTCGGCATATTCTGGTTCGCACTCGGTTTCCTCTTCGGCTTCAGATTTTTCAGCCGGTGAGTGCCCCGAATGGCGATGTCCGTATTCCTTTCGTACTTCGCCCAGCCGGGCTTGAGCGATCTCATGATAGCGGGGATCAATCTCGATGCTGATCGACCTCCGGTTGTTCAGAAATGCAGCAACAGCGGTTGTTCCAGAGCCCCCAAATGGGTCTAGGACCACATCACCAGGGTTTGAGCATGCCCGGACAATGCGCTCAATCATCGCCAATGGAAATTGACAGGGGTGACTGGTCTTCTCTCGTGAGGCCCCACGACCACCCACCACGGCAGGAAAGTGCCAACAGTCGGTCGGGTTCATCCCTTCCGGATTGTTCCTTTTATCATCGGAGATATTGAGCGTCCCGTCTCGGACATCGTCTAAATGAAAGATATAGTTCTGTGGGTCCTTGACGCACCACATCCATCGCTCCGTCCGGTGCGAGAAGCGCTTCGCATAACGAAGGCCGCCCTTGAAATGCCAAATGACCTCCTGCACTACCCGTAACCCGTGTTTCACGAGGAGCGGGTAGTAGAAATAGGTGAGCGGGACAGCTTCGGTCTCCGAGAGCTTGATGTGATTCACGTTCAGCCAGAATGCTCCCGAAGGGGTGAGCAGCCGGGGGATATGGGAAACCCAGCGCTCGGCGAAATCCATGTAATCTTGGACCGAGCGGTCAGGTTCATACTCCTTACCCGCGTTGTAGGGTGGGCTCGTCACCACGAGTGAGATCGAAGCCTCCGGAAGGGACTGCATCGCCTCGATGCAGTCGGCGTTCACGAACTGCTGGGTTGACGGATAAAGCGCTTTGCGAGGCGCTTCCCTTCTGATTTTCGAGGACCTCCGTACGCGGATTGAAGGGGCAAGTACCTGGATAACTGCCTCCAAGCTGGCAATTCGGCCCGTGCCACGTTCCAGGTTTCTGACGGTGGGGATTGAGAGCCCGCATTGCTCCGAAAGTTCTTGAAGTGACCAACCTTTCCTCTGGCGAGCGGCACGGATACGCAGGCCCAGAGTGCTTGCAGGAGGCAAGCCCGCGATGGCGATCTTTAGCTCATCCAGAACAGGCACCAGCGTTCTGAGGGTCCCAGCCCCCTGTTCAGCCAACCAGATTGCTCGGGCACTAACGCCGACTGCCTTGGCAAGATCGTCTTGAGAGAGGAGCGCACGCTGGCGTGCTTCACGAATTAGGGGAGCGAACTTCATGAAAAGAATCGACGAGTAGAACTGTCGATCTGTTTCATGTTTGCTCTGCTGAAGGCAAGGGCATCTCTTTGAGTCACCGCTTGTGCGGCTTCGCGTAGGCGGGACTAGCCCTGAATGTTAGCTACTGGATTGCCGGGCCGAACTCCTTGTCGAAAGCAGCCTGATCTTCGGCCCCCCAGAACCTGACACCGGCAATCTCGAAGCGCTTGACACGCACCTCCATCCCTATGCGACAGATGGTGCTCTCTACAGCCGCCTGCTGGCTCGGAAGAACTACGAGCGCCAATCCATCCGATATAATGCTGCCCTCGACACTTAGACGGGCTATGGCGAGGTCGCTCGTCTTCGAGAAGAGAAAGCCATAAAGGATCACGGGCTCGCAGTGAAGAAGGCGACGGCGACCTATGAGGTCTGTGACCTCGTCGAGGGTGCAATCGTAGAAGGCGGGCTTGGAAGTGCAATTTTTCATGAATTATTTATCAGAACACGACCGGCATGGGTTCGATGTCGGAAGTCGGCGGGTGCGAGGCCGGGAGCAGCACCGCGCTGGTGCGAACTCGCTGCGGCCATATCGAGAACTTGAGGGCTTGATAGCGACCGCGAATAGATTGTGGGACGGCAATGACCGTCGGGTCTATGGCAGCGAGGATTTCGCTACGTAGGCTGGCGCGGGTGATGGGGCGGAGGGTTGTCGTCCATCTGGTGCTCAGGGTCGAGATGACCTCGGTAGGGGTCAAGGAGCCGAGACCTGCGATGCCCCGTACGTGGCCGTCAGCACATAACCACAAGGTCATGCAGAAATCTCTCCACCAGCGATCCCCTCGGCGGCGGTAGTCCACGAGGTTCCGAACCTCGACACGCCACGCCCAGAACTCAGAATATTTGGCCGCATCAATGTCGATCTCGATTACGTGCAGGCTACCGGTTGCCGTACTGAGCATGCGACGGGTCATACGACCTGCATACCGGCGAGCGCAGGGCCTACAGGTGATCTGCCCACAACGGCTCCGAGAGCAACACACGATCCTCATGTAAGGATTTATCAAGGTACGGACGAGGGCGGCTCCTCGAAGCCGCCGTTGATCTCGTTCCGACGCCTGTGTGTGCTTGCCGAGAAGTTACTGCGGAACTGGGTCTGCTGAGACTGCAATGCGTTTAGCGATCTTGGCGACGGTGGCGCGGCTGCACTTGGTTGCAGCCTGAACCTGCGACCACGATGAGCCTGACCGCAACATTGCGGCGATCCCGTCATTGCGAGCCTTGTCCTCACGGCGGCCCTTGTAGAGACCAAGCGCTTTGGCCCTCTCGCGCCCTTGAGCGCTCCTACGCCTTCGGTCGTCATAGTCTTTGCGTGCCCCTGCCGCGAGCAGTTCAATCATCATGGCATTGAGGGCATCGAACATCCGCGCCGTAAACTCGTCCGTTGTCGGCTTCGCCAACATCCAACTCGTTGGCAAGTCGAGGGCGACGATCCGTAGGCGGCGAGCAGCAAGTTCAGACTTCAGTTTTTCCCAGTCTGTCGCATTAAGCCGGGTGAGGCGATCTACGGCTTCCAGAAGAATTAGGTCGCCCGCAGAGGCGTCGCCGAGAAGGCGGAGCAGTTCGGGGCGGGCGAGCTTTGCCCCGCTTTCATTCTCGACATAGTAAGCCGCAATGGTGAGCCCGTTCTCCTTGGCAAAGGCGTCGATCTGGTTGCGGGCACGGTTGGCGTCCTGCTCCAGCGTTGAAGCGCGAAGGTAGGCCCGGACGAACATAAAGAAATCCACCCCTGGTTCAGTTTAGATGGTTCACATCTAGGCGGTTCAATATGAATAGTCAAGCTTACGGAAAATGAACCAGATCGAGCCGATCTGCTGACCCGATGCCCAATCTGAACCAATGCTTCCGCTTCAGTTCGCGCCTTGGTCGCGAGGAACTTGGCCCTTGAAGCTGGGTTGTGACCTGCGATGGCGAAGAAGAGCAACGGACCTTCCCCTGAACTGAAGCGGTTGCACGAATATCAGCGGGCGCTCGCTGCCTTCAGCCGGATTGCCTCAGAGGTCCTGGCGACCGAGCGCCTGTTGCATTACGTCTCCGCTCAGGTTTCCCGCGTCACCCATATCCAGCACGTCAAGGTGTTGTGCTATCGACCGGGCAAGGGTGACCTCCTATGCGTGGCAGGCGTCGGCTGGAAACCCGGTGTCGTGGGCAACGCGACCTTTACACTGGATAATGCCTCGGTTGCCGGTCGGGCGATGCAGACGGCTGCTCCGGTTGTTGTCGAGGACCTGCCGAACGACCCCGAGTTCCGCATGCCGCCGAGCCTGCGTGAGCATGGCATTGTCTCGGTACTGAACGTGCCGATCCGGATCGACGGGCGGACTTGGGGCGTGCTGGAGGTCGATGCGGAGGAGCCGCGCATCTTTGATGAGGATGATGTCACTTTCCTGACCACGATGGCGAGTATCCTCGGCCTTGCCCTGCTGCGTCAGGAGACCCAGGACAAGGCGGCGGAGACAGCGGCTGAGCATGCCCGTCAGAAATCTTTCGCCGAGGTTGTCCTGCGCGAGTTCCAGCACCGGGCGAAGAACAACCTCCAGACCATCATCTCCTTCCTGGCCCTCCAGCGGCGTCATGCGTCCACGCCTGAAGATCGGGATCGCTTCGTGAGCGTAATGGACCGGGTTCACGCCATCGCTCTGGCGCAGGATCAACTGTCATTTGAGACAGGCGTCAGCAATGTCGAGTTCGGCGATTACCTGCGGGCGCTTTGCGCTAACATCGACCCTCGACGGGAGGGAGTCGCTATCGAGGTCGAGGCCGACAGGGGCGCGCTGCTCCCACTCGACCGGGCTGTCGCAGCCGGTCTCATCGTCAATGAACTGGTCACCAACTCGCTCAAGTATGCGTTCGATGACAACGGTGGGGGCATTCGGGTTACCTTCATGATGAGCCCTGAACTGGGAGAGGCTTGCCTCGCTGTTGAGGATAATGGCCGTGGAATGGGACCACCCCGTGAGGGTGGGCTTGGGTTGCGCCTGATCGACGCCCTCACGGCACAGCTTGATGGGCAAGTCGAGCAGGAGGCGGTTGAGAAGGGGACGCGGACATGCGTACGGTTTCCGCTACCCCTCTGATCTCCGCCGGTACCGGAAAGAGACGTACGGCTCGCTCAGTCCCAGAAGTTGGTCGAAGATGCCCAGAAGGTCTTGGAGCAGTCGCGACGGCTTGTTGAGAGCAGTCGTCGGCTGAGGGTTACGCCGTCCAAGTCCTGACCACATCCAACCCACATGGGTCGTAGCGGCGGGATAATGGAAACCGCCGAGCTTTAGTTAAAGTATCCCAGGTTGCTCGCCGCGCCGATGGATGACATCAAAAACCTTCAGAACCTCGTACGACTTGTTCTTCCAGGCCCCGGTCAACTCGTCACGGACTTGGCGAATGCGGAGGATGGAGGAGAACGTGTCACCATGCTGGAGAGAGATTTCCAGGCCAATCAGACGATCAAAAAAGGTTGGGTCGGCAATCGGTGCTGGGATCGTGATGCCATTCCAATAGAACTCCCACTTACGACGGGACCGTTCGAGAATTGCTGTCTTGACGGTGAGTTGCGCCTCAACCTCGATGGTCCGATCTTTGGTATCCTCAGGTGGCCGTGTGGCGGCGATAATCGTTGGGAACAAGACCCTCGGGATGTCGAACTCGGGAACCGGGTCATCAAGCCTGCGAGTGATGCCGATTGACGTGACATGCGGGTCCCGATTCACGGCCTCCATAGTTTCCGCGATGTGCCGTTTTACGGGAGCGCTCTTCTCGACCTTTTTCTTCGCATCGAAGACCTCCTTCGAGATGATGACCGTTGTGCCCTTGTGCACAACGGTTACTCCATCGACATTGATGTTTATCGTCGGCGGCTCGTCGGGGAACATCTTGTCGGTAAGGATCGTCGTAAGTACGCCGAGAGCAATGTTTCCAGCCACATATCCGGCAGTCTTGGCGGTAAAAAGGTTCTCCGCTGACTTCCTGACTGCTCGAAGGCGGGCTCTGAAGCTGCCCGGCCCGACTGCCTCAATGATAACGTCAAGATCATACCCCGGCTCAAGCTCGCGGTTGATGCTCCGTAGCGCCTCTGTGAAGCCGGTAAGGGCGTGGGCGAAGGTCGTCGCGTCCATCCCATGGCGATCCCCGCCAAAGTGGATGACGAAACTGTCGTCAGAGAAATCACGAAGGTCGATAACGTTTGCCATGAGGTGGGTGCTGTCCCGATCAAATATTGGGTGACGCTATTTCGCCTCGGCAAAGGTAAAGAATCCGCTAGATGTCAATAGTTTCCCGTCGCGATGACGCGCTGTTGAGAGCCTGTTCCGAGCCTGCGAGGAGGAGTTTTGAAGGATCATCCGGGACAGGGATCGCTTCGCGACCCTGTATCGCTTACGGCTTCCGACTTTCGCTCCGCATTCGCTTCGCTCGGTCTCCAGCCATTAGCGATTTGCTATGATCTGTTTTCCAAGGACCTACTGGCTGATCTGAGAACTCCAATTTGAGAGCCGGTTCGATCATCACCTGATCCACGATTTCTCAATCTCAGTCCCAAGGACACACTTCTATTTCCCCCCGTCCTGCTCAAAACAAGTGGAGCAGAACAGGAGGAAGTGATCTTAGAGGTTCTCAGTCCCTGAGGTTTCTAATTTTCCATGAGCCACGTAGCTGGTATTACCCAGCGCAGGCGGTTGCCCTTTACCTGCTATTAGCAGCCCCACTTCGACCCAATCACACCTACGGGTGACGCTTTAGGATTGCCCGAACGTGTGCCTCTACGGCCTTTTTCACGTCTCGGGGTCTTGTGCATCCGGTTGATCTTAAGGGTCCAACGGTTATCCATTCCAAATGGAACGGAAGCGCGTACGCATCGACTATGGAAGGATCGTGCGTACGCTGGCGCATCGGCGAGTTGTCAAACCGCGCGCCATCTTTGCGGTGCCTTTCGAGGATCAGAGTCCTCCGGGAGCCGTTTATCGTACGCCCGCTCCTACTCAACGGAGCCGACCTGCCTGGGTACGTTGTGACGACGTATGATAACCGCCCGAGTGGTCCCTCTACCTCAATGGGCCGTTGTGATCCGGCTCACCTGTTCTGGGGTGGCGGGAACCCCGATAATCCGCCTGAGGGTATGTGCCCCATAGGGGCTGATGCTTCTATTTAGCAACATTGGCGACAGCGCTCGCAATATTCTCGGAACCTATCGCCATCATTCGAGGAACTTCATTCCTAAAGCTCGTGATCCGTACGTGCCGAAGTTCGTCGAGTGATGGTGAACAGTCAGTTGTTTGTTGACCGGATGCAGTCTCCGGAGGCATCTATGGGTGCAACGGAGCGGCCCAAGCCATTTCAAGGACTGCACCAGAAGCATTCACCGACCCATAACTTTAAAGGGGCGGGTATTAACCCATTATTGTGAGCAATTTTTATGAAGGAGCATTTGAATCTGTTGCCGGTTGGCGTTGCGCCTATCGGGTTTAATCGTGAACAGGCTGCGTTCTACTGGGGCGTCTCGCCATCGAAGTTCGACGAACTTCGCAAGAAGAAGATCGCGCCGCCGCCTCGGAATGCGGACGGAAAACTGGTTTGGTTCAGGCTCGATCTGGACCAGCGCTTCGCTTCTCTCCCGTATAAGGGCGGGGAGGGGACTAGTGAAAACGATGGAGGTGAATGGTGAGCGGTCGGCCTAAGTACGTGTACCCGGACCCCAACCGCCACGGGAAGCTCCGCTATTATATGTGTCGGGGCAAGGGGCAGCCAAAGTATCAGGTTCGGGGTGAGATCGGCACTCCAGACTTCTGGGAGGCATATGCGCGGTTCGTACGCGGCGAGCACCCGTACGAAGGCGCTCCCGCTACCTCTACGACAGCCGCTCGGGCTGCACTCAAGGCAGACCCGTCCATCATCGCTGCGAAACGGCAATCCGGCGTCATCAAGCCGAACACCCTGGCGTGGCTCATTGAGCAGTACACGAACTCGAACGAGTGGAAGGGCCTTGCGAAAGCTACCCGCCGTCCGCGCGAACTTCAATTCGAGAAAATCCTGAAGCTGCCCCATCCACGGAAGCCTGGGATGACCTGGGGCGAGTGCCCGCTCGTCCACATCGAGCCGAAGCACATTAAGGAAATCCGCGACAGCAATCTAATCTGGATCAAGCCGGTTGATCCAGAGACGGGCGAGGAGGTTGACGACGAGATCGCCACCAATAAGGAGGGGTCGAACGGCTGGCTCAAGGCGCTCCGCGCAGCTTTTGCCTGGGGCTTCAACGATACGACCATCAACCTCCCGATGAACCCCTGTCTCGGGATCAAGCTTTATCCTGGCTCGAAGGAGGGCTTCCATACCTGGACCCTTCAAGAGATCGAGCACTACCGCTCCTCGTACGAGATTAAATCAAAGGAGCGGCTGGGCTTTGAATTGCTGCTCCAGACCGGACAGCGGCGTGGCGATGTGGTCCGCCTTGGCGAGAACCTGCTGACAAAGGATAGCAAGGGGCGGCCCATGTTCTCCTTCCGGCAGGAGAAGAACTCTGGGAACGAGCGGGGGACCAACGCCTACATCCCGTACTGGCAGGAACTCTGCGAGATCGTTGAGGCTACCCCATGCGCTGGAAAGGAGTTCTTCCTGTGTCAGGCTAACGGTGATCCTTATACAAAGGAGTCGTTTGGGAACATGTTCCGGGAGTGGTGCGACAATATCGGGCTCCACGATTGCTCGGCACATGGTCTCCGGAAAGCCTTCGTGGTGGACTCAATTCGTAAGAAACGCCATCCCCGCGAGATCATGGCAGTGACGGGTCACACCACCCAAAAGGAGTTCGACCGGTATGCCCGCGAGTATATGCGGCAACATGCCGTTGAACAGTGGCTCGACGACTACGAGGCCGAGTTCTTCGAGGCAGCCTGAGCGCTGTTAAGCTGGGATGAAGCCGCCTACGGGCGGCTTTTTTTTATATGTACGGGAGGCTTGAGGGTGAGAGTGAAGGGTCTGATAAGGTGGGACAATATGGGAGGCTGAGTGGGAGGAAAAATCAGAATTATTCAATGGAATCAAGGCGTGTGGCATCCCGCCCCTGGGCACCATTTATCTCCCTGAAAAATTTTTGGAATTCGCCCGCAATGGAATTGCAGCTCCATTGGGTTGGTCGTTTTTCAAAGCCAAGTTAGGCAGTTTGGCGGTAATTTTCGC
>Ga0182742_1000940_pt1 | contig 40739 bp, 41 predicted proteins | sample eDN5th37CBELigMG_FD_128880 | JGI IMG/M metagenome (GOLD analysis project Ga0182742, IMG submission 128880) | Enriched Miracle-Growth compost microbial communities from Emeryville, California, USA - eDNA 5th pass 37_C BE-Lig MG (version 2)... ... | reverse complement strand
CCTTCCACACCCTATTCTTCGGTCCAAGGGATTCATTCACCCTCTATGACTCCCTTCCACTCTGTTCGTCCCGTCCCAAGGGATTCATTCACTCTCTATGACTCCCTTCCACACCGTTTTTTCCGTTCCAAGGGCTCCATTCACCTTCTATGACTCCCTTCCACTCTGTTCGTCCCGTCCCAAGGGATTCATTCACTCTCTATGAATCCCTTCCACTCTGTTCGTCCGGTCCCAAGGGATTCATTCACCCTCAATGACTCCCTTCCACCACACCTATTCCTCACTCTAATGCATCAGTCTCACCATAAATAAACAACGGGTTCGCTTTTATTCATGCTAACCCGTTGTTTTTTTATTTTTTAGCTGCTGTTATTTTATTAATAAAAGAATCAGCTGAAGCAATTTCCACACCGTTGTAATAGTGGGTCAGTATTTGTTCATAGTTTTTACCTTCTTGAGCCATTCCATTTGCTCCATACTGACTCATTCCTACTCCATGTCCGTATCCTTTTGTCGTAACAATAATTTCATCTCCTACGCGCTTCCATGTGAAATCAGTCGATTGTAAATCAAGGTGCGTTCTTATATCACGTCCACTGAACGTTTTTCCATTAATCACAATCTTTTCAACTCGATTTGATTTTGTTCGCGTAACCTTTCCAAGGTCTTTACTATCACCAACTTTGATACCTAAACTTTTTTCAAATTGGCTAACAGGAATAGACTTCTCACTTGTAAATTTTGGCGAATTCACATCCCATGGACTTTCCACGCTTTTTAGATACGGAATCGGATTTTGCCAATAGTCCTCTGAGTTCTCTGTAAATCCATTGCTTGTTGAGAAAAATGAAGCCGTAATCGGTTGACCATCATATGTTAAAATCTGTCCTTGTGTTGCATAAACAGCTTCTGTTATCTTTTCCATTTTCCAGCTATAATCTTTTCCCCATAAATTCTTTAGCTCATCCTTGTTTTTATATACTTGGTGCATAACAGTATCTGAAACAGTTGCTCCCTCTGGGGTCCCTACATTTTCATCACTAAGCATTTGCTTTACAATGTATGTTCTTGCTGCTATAGATTGTGCCTTTAATGCTTCAAGTTCAAAATCCGCTGGCATTTCTGAAGATAGTACACCTATTACATATTCCTCCAACGGAACATTCTCAATGCTGTCTAGACTTGATCGGTACACTGCTACATCAACCGTTGGCCCTGAAGCTATTTGTGTCGTTTCTGGATTTGTCGTACGTTCCTCGGTTAATTCCCCACTGGCTTTTTTTTCTGAAAATGGGACGACAATGATCGTCGGTATTACTAAAATAACCACGAATAAAACTGATACTAGTACAATGATTGGTTTTAACGATGATTTCATGAGCTCCTGGCCTCCATATGAAATTTAGTGCATAGGAAAGAAAAAATATATGTGCCACACATGCACCTATCTCAATCATATGGTGTTGGACAACCTATTATGCATAGTTTTTCTTTCAGTATTACCAATTTCTAACCGTTCCAAAATGCCCATCTCCTCAGCATATTCGCTACACCATAGACACACTTTCACCTTTTCTCCCTATCTTTACTTGTCCAAAAATCACACAAATTTCCAACGGTCTTTCATCTCTCGTTTTTCATTATCTCGATAACACTAAAAGGAATGAATCTCTAACTAATGCCCTCCCCATTTTTTCAAGGCAAGTGAACAAAATATAGACAAAAATAAAAGAGCTAGAGACACATGGTAGGCATCCTCTAACTCTTTGATGTTAGTCATATATTATAGTTTGCTTCTTCTTCTTTAGTAGTAACTGTTTCCACAACATCATTCACACGTTCAATGTCAGCACCAAGTCCTGAAAGTTTTTCATGGAAATTAACATATCCACGGTCTAGATGCTTTAATTCAGTTACACGCGTGTGACCGTCAGCTACTAATCCAGACACGATTAGGGCTGCAGCTGCTCTTAAATCTGTTGCTGAAACCTCTGCACCTTGTAATTCAGATGGACCATTTACAATGACAGAGCGTCCTTCTATTTTTATATTTCCGTTCATACGACGGAATTCTTCAACGTGCATGAAACGATTTTCAAACACTGTTTCAGTAATCATACTTGTGCCATTTGCACGTAACAATAATGCCATCATCTGTGATTGCATATCTGTTGGAAAACCAGGGTGTGGCATTGTCTTAATGTCGACAGCTTTTAATTGCTTAGGACCAATAACACGAAGACCATCCTTTTCTTCGATGATCGTAACTCCCATTTCTTCCATTTTCGCAACCAATGAACTTAAATGTTCTGGAACAGCACCTTGAACTAATACATTACCACCTGTAATTGCTGCGGCAACCATAAAGGTCCCAGCTTCAATACGGTCAGGAATAATCGTATGGCGAGTTCCAAACAACTGGTCGACTCCTTCAATTTTAATCGTGCCAGTTCCAGCTCCTCTAACCTTTGCTCCCATACCATTTAAGAAGTTAGCTAAATCCACTATTTCTGGTTCCTTTGCACAGTTTTCAAGAATGGTAACTCCCTTAGCTAAGGTTGCAGCCATCATAATATTTTCAGTGGCTCCTACACTAGGGAAATCTAAATAAATCTTTGCACCATGAAGTCTTCCATCAACCTTCGCATCTATAAACCCATTTCCGACCTTCACAGTAGCTCCCATTGCTTCAAAGCCTTTTAAGTGTTGATCGATTGGACGTGAGCCAATAGCACAGCCACCAGGTAATGCAACTCTCGCATGACCATTACGGGCTAATAACGAACCCATCACTAGTACGGATGCGCGCATTTTACGAACATATTCAAATGGTGCTTCTGTTTTTAACTCTCTTGATGCATCTACTACGATTTGATTATTGTCAAACACAACTTCTGCATTTAAATAACGCAGTACTTCATTAATCGTATATACATCGGAGAGCGTGGGTACATCACAAATTATACTTTTTCCTTCACTTGCTAATAAGGATGCAGCGATAACAGGTAAAACGGCATTTTTTGCTCCTTCAACTTTCACAGTACCATTTAACTTCCTACCGCCGCGGACGATGATTTTTTCCAAGGTATTCCCCTCCGCGTCCATTTTCTCTATATTAATATTCAAACGTGCTGATTGGTGTGCCAATTAAGGGTTTGATATAGGCGCCCAATCATACAATTTACGCGATTTGTATACTCACATACCTCTTATAGAAGAAGGTGTTTCTCTTCCATCGATTTTAGTATATGCATTAACTAATACAAATGTCTCCATTTGATCTAAGTTGTTTTTGTCGTTGTCATTTCACTCTTCTATTCACTACCAGTTAGATTATACAAAACACCTTCCATCATATCATTGAAGGCATTCTATATACAAGAGAAATTTCGACTATTTTACATGATTTTTGTCAAACTGTGTCGTATTTTTTGTGTTTCATTTAATTTTATTATTGGAGAGCTACAAATCGTTCTTTTTGTCTGTGAATGGATATTACTTGTATTAAAATAAGCACTTTAAAGTTAATACGTGTGGTATTTTTTAATTCTGAGGGTATATTTGAAAAAAACTTACATAGAAGCTTTTATACGGGTAAAAAGGCCTACAATCGTTTCATTACAACACTGTATATTGTATTTAAAACTTTCGTAAACATTCCAAAAAATACCTAACGTAATAACGGAGAAAAATCAAATAATAACACAGGAAGAATTGATACTGTTGTACTTCCCTTACTTACATTTTTGCCAATTGAACTACTGACATACTTGGTAAATTAGGGGTATGATACACCTCTCATTAAGGTATTTTGTCATGTCCTATATAGCCTACAATCGAAATCATACATCTTTATTACTAAACATTGAAAAAAGCTGCCCAGTCTCGTAGACGGACAGCTTTTTAGATTATTTAATCATTAAGAAATAATGACGGCAATTGTTGTGACCATAATAAATAATCCAGGAAAAAGTTACTCACAGTTGAACCAATAACAATTGTAATAAAAATTAATAAGATGCGTGCCTGTATGACATGATTAGGACGGATAATCTTCTCATAATTCACACTTTGCAATGCCCACCATGTAATAATAATAAATACTAAATGTGAAAACAAGCTAATTAAAGCTTGATACCCAAACCCTGCAAGCATTTTTTATCACTCCTAACGATTATTTCATATGAGATTTAGTAAATGGTTAAAAGGAAAAGGATCCCTTTCCACGCTTTGGCAGTATGTATGTCTATATTATTGCAAGAAAAAGAAGAGGTAAAAAAACCTCTTCTTTCTTATTAAACCATATCCCCATATAAGATTGAAATGATTTCAACCTAAAATGTCCTCTCACATCCCCCAATGATAAGAAAACAAATAATTAATTAACAAAATCCCCAAAATTGTTAATCGATGTCAAGAAATCAAAGGCGATTCCTGGGAACAATCCAAAAACAATCGTCCCCACTACACTAAGAATCATGACAATCAATACGCCTACTGGTAGCTGAATTTTACTTTTATCACCGGCAGGTCTGAAAAACATTTGTGTAAAGATGCCAAAATAATAGAAATAAGAAACAACTGTTGTTGCAATCATCACCGATGCAAGTACATAATGTGCTGGATTAGTCATAAATGCACCAAGAAAGATGTTTACTTTTCCAATAAAACCAGCCGTACCTGGAATTCCTGCAAGTGATAAGATCAAAATTCCCAGTGCAATTGCCGTAATTGGTGATCGTTGATACAATCCCGCAAATTCGCTTATATCTTCCGAGTCAGTTTTATTAGAAATCACTTGGATAATTGCAAACACTCCAATATTCATGAATAGGTACGCAAGAAGGTAGAACCATATTGCATCAAACATGAAATAGGAAAGTGTAGCAAATGCGACTAACAAGTACCCTGCATGGGCAATACTTGAATATGCAAGCAATCGTTTTATATTACGTTGCTTTAAGGCAACCGTATTTCCTACTATCATCGTAATCCCAGCCAAAACGGCGATAAAGTCCTGTAAACGGTACAGTAAAAATGGTGATTCTTCATCTCCAGAAGGAACATTTCCAAATACTGTAACAACGAGACGAAGTAATACGATAAACCCTGCTGTTTTTGAGACGACACTTAAAAATGCCGTAACAGGTGTTGGTGCTCCTTGATAGACATCTGGAGCCCACATATGAAATGGTGCTGTTGCAAGCTTAAATGAAATCCCAACAACAATCATTAATAACGCAATTCCTAAAATATAGAGCTCTTGATTTCCCTGTAAATTACTAAATGACAGGAAAATCTCCTTTAAATTCGTCGTTCCTGCCAAACCATAAACATAGCTCAAACCAAATAGTGTAATGGCTGTCGAGATGGAACCGTTAATGACATATTTCATCGCAGATTCATTAGAAAGCTGATTTCGCTTTCTTAAACCAGCTAAAATATAAGAAGAAATCGATAATAATTCAAGACCTACAAAGATTGTAATTAAATCTCCGCTTGAACTCATCACCATTGCGCCTAATAAACCTGTTAGCAATAGATAAAAGTATTCTCCTCTATATTCAATTCCTTCTTTTGGCTGATCATTCATGGCTAAAAGTAAAACCATTCCAGCGCCTACAAGTAAAAGGAGTTTAAAGGCAATTGCAAATGAATCAAGTCTAAATGTATCAGCAAGTATTGATGTGACGTCATTCCCTACCATTCCTACTAAAAAGGCAATCGCTGCAATGATTCCTGCAATTCCTATCCATGCAAGTGGCCGTCTATCTCTATTACGTCCCATAAATAAATCTAGTAGTGAAAGAAGGGTAGCTACACCTAAGATGATGAACTCTGGCGCCATGATTCCCCATTCATATCCTAACAATGTTTCGAGATCCATCGGCTCACCCTCCTAACCCTAACAAGATATTTTCAAGTACAAGCTGAAGTGGTTGTGTAAGTACGTTAGGATAGACACCTATTAAAATGATAAACCCAAGCAATACAATCACTGGTACCATCTCAACAGGCTTAATATCAAAGATACCTGCGTAACTTTGTTTTGCCTTTCCGTATGTTACATTAAGAACCGCTCGCAGTAAGTATACAGCTGTCATAATAATACCTATTGCACCAACGGCTGCGAGAACTGGCATTTCTTTAAACAACCCTAAAAACGCCATAAACTCACTTACAAAACCACTCATTCCTGGCAATCCTAAAGAAGCAAGTGCACCTGCAAGTAGGAAACCTGCCGTTAATGGCATTGCATGTGCTAAACCACCAAGTTTAGTAATATATGTCGTACCAACACGCTCATACATGACTCCAATTAAGAAGAACAATAATGCTGAAATCAATCCGTGTGAAACAACTTGGAATATTGCTCCCTGGATGCCAGCCTCATTTAAAGCACCTAACCCTATTAACACAATTCCCATATGGGAAATACTTGAGTAAGCAAGGACCATCTTTAAATCTGTTTGGATAAAAGCTAAAAACGCTCCATATAATAAGTTCACTACGCCCAATAAAGCAATAATCCAAGCAATTGCCTGAAATTGCTCAGGAAATAACCCCATTCCAAAGCGGATTAAACCGAACGCCCCAATTTTTAATAAAATTCCAGAGTGGATCATTACAATTGATACTGGTGCCTGTACGTGAACACGAAGCATCCATGTATGTAAAGGGAAAATTGGGAGCTTAACACCAAACGCAACTAATAACGATATAAGTAATCCATACTTTAGTTCAGTTGAAACGCCACCGCCTTGAAGTGCACCCTCAGGGCTATTTAGAATCGTCATCAACTCATTAATATTTGTTGTTCCTGTTTTAGCCATTAAAATCATAATGACAATTAGCAAAACTGCTGAACCAATCCCGTTATAAATTAAGAAACTGAATGCTGCTTTTTCTTTTTCAAAAAAGCCCCATTTTCCAATTAAGAAAAACATCGGAATTAATGTAATTTCAAAAAAGATGAAAAAGAGAATTAAGTTTTCTGCTGCAAATACTCCAAGCATTCCAATTTCAAGGAGTAAGAATAGGAGAAAATAACCTTTCCACTCTTTTTTAATATGAATTGATGCAAGTGCTGCAAGTGTTGAAATGACTGTTGTTAATAAAATCAGTACAAGTGAAAGACCATGTAGACCCAATTCAAAATCAACAGAAAACGGTTCGCCTTTACCAAGAATTCCAAACCATCCGTATTTGATTGCAAAGTCTGCTAATGGTGTACCACTTTGATATGCACCATAAATAATAAAAGCAAGTACCAAAGCTGGAATCGTACCAAGTAATCCAACAGTTTTTAACAATTTTTCCTGCGTTTTTGGTAAAAATGCTAATACAATCATACCTACAACCGGGGAGAAAACTAATAATGGTAAAATAAATGATTCATTCATCGTAAGTACCCCCCTGTCAAAGCCAAGATCACGATTAATATTGCTAAGCCGACAAATGCAACAGAACTATAGAGCTGAACTTGCCCATTTTGCAATTTGGCTATAGTCTTTCCGAATCCTTTTGTACCAGAACCAACTGCATTTACAATTCCACCAACAATAAAGTCGTCAATGAATTTTAAGAAAAGACTAATTCCTTTTGTTGCGTAAACAATTGAAACTTGATAAAACTCATCAATATAGTACTTATTAGATACAATCGAATACACAAATGGAAAGCGTGAACTAAACCAATCCCTAGCAATTGACCGTTTACTGTACATTAGATATGCTAGTAAAATTCCAAGTAATGATACCACCGTAGCAACAAGCATAATCCATGCCGGTCCTTCGATGTGACCGTGCCCAAGTGCCTCAGTGCCCTCTGTTAGCCAGTCCCCAAGGAATGTACCAAACCACGGTGTGTTAACGTAACCTGCAACAACTGCTAACACGCCTAACACAATCATCGGAATCGTCATAACAGACGGCGATTCATGAACATTTTTACTCTCGCCTCTTGATTCACCTGAAAATACCATAAAGAACAATCTAAACATATAAAATGCCGTAAAAAATGCTGCAATAACCGCTAACCAAAAGAGTACATAATTGCCATGAGCCCATGCCGCAATTAAAATTTCATCTTTACTAAAGAATCCTGAAAAAAGAGGTACACCACTTATTGCTAATGTTCCAATCAAAAACAATGGTCCTGTGAGGCGGAGCTTTTTCCACAAGCCTCCCATTTCCTCAATGTTCTGAGTATGAACGGCATGGATGACACTACCTGCAGCAAGGAATAACAATGCTTTAAAAAATGCATGTGTCATAAGATGAAATACCCCTGCAACATACCCAGCAGATCCAAGTGCAAGCATCATGTAACCTAACTGACTGACCGTTGAATATGCAAGTACACGTTTTATATCAGTTTGTGCCAAACCTATTGATGCTGCAAAAATCGCGGTAACTCCTCCGACAATCGCAACCGTAAGCATTGCTGCTTCACTAGCAGCAAACAACGGGAATGTTGCCGCAACTAGGTATACACCTGCAGCAACCATTGTTGCGGCATGGATTAAAGCAGAAACTGGTGTTGGACCTTCCATCGCATCTGGTAACCATGTATGAAGTGGGAATTGACCAGACTTACCAATAGCCCCAACAAATATTAATATCGCTGTTAATGTAATCATTCCTGGTGAAATGGCTCCAGCCTCTACAGCTGCGAAAATTTCATCATATTCAATACTTTCTACCTGCCAGAATAATAAGATCATCCCAATCAGCAAGCCAACATCCCCAATTCGGGTCATAATGAAGGCCTTTTTAGCTGCAGCCCTTGCCTCTTCTTTATAAAAGTAAAAGCCGATTAATAAGAATGACCCTACACCCACTAATTCCCAAAATATATAGGTTTGCAACAGGTTCGGCGAGATGACAAGACCAAGCATCGCAAACGTGAAGAGCCCTAAATAAGCATAGAATACTGGGAATCGCTCATCACCATGCATATATCCTTTCGAATACATATGTACAAGAAAACTGACAAGCGAGACAATCACTAACATAAGTGCATTTAATTGATTCACTTCAAAACCCGCTGTTAAATTGAACTCCCCAATTGTTAACCATGTACCTTCCTGCTTAAAAGTTGGATTTCCAAATCTCTCAACTAGAACCAACAATGAATAAACGAAAGCGATGAACGTTAAGGCCATACCGATATAGGCACTTGATTCCTTCAATCGTTTACCAAACACAAGAAGGATTAAAAACGAGATAAGCGGGAAAAGCGGGATGAACCATGCATTTTCCATCATCGTATCACAATCCCCTTCTTTTAGATAAAGGTTTAATGTTTCATAGAATCCATCTCATCGATATTGACTGTTCGCTTGTTGCGGTATAACGAGATAAGAATCGCTATCCCTACTGCAACCTCTGCGGCTGCAATTGCAACAACAAATAACGCAAAGATCTGTCCAGTAATGTTTGCACTTACTCCAAAGCGACTAAATGCAACTAAATTAATATTGACAGCGTTTAGCATTAACTCAATTGAGATTAAGACAATGATTGTATTTCTTTTAGACAACGCACCGTAAAGACCGATACAAAAAAGAATTAATGCGAGTGTAAGGTAGGCTGATAATGGAACAGAACTCATTCCTTCTTCGCCTCCTCTTTTTCATCTCGTTTTGATAGAACAATCGCCCCAATTAAAGCAACTAACAAAACAACAGATGTTAATTCAAACGGAATCACATACTTTGAATAAAGTTCTATCCCAATTTTCTCTGTGTTATTTTCATGAAGGGCCGTTGCCTCTTGACCAAAATCAAGATTGTTAATTCCTAAATATACTGAAAATCCAAACGCAACTACCCCAATGAAAACGATAATGGTCCGTGCCATACTCATTTTCTGCTCACTTTTGTCATTATGCTTTGTTAACATGATTCCAAACAACATAATAATTGTAATGGCACCAGAGTAAATCAAGATTTGAACTGCAGCAATAAATTCCGCATGTAGTAATACGAAAATCCCTGCGATACTAACAAATGTGAATACTAGTGCTACAACCATATGAACAACTTTTTGAAGATTAATCATAAAGATTGCTCCACTAATTGCAGCAAGCGCTAGTATGATAAACGCAATAAATTCTCCAGTCAAACTCACGCTTTATTCTCCTTTCGCAAGTTTGTATCGTTCTCATCCAACCATTCCAGGTTTTTAAATAACTCATCGCGGCTATATTCTGCTAGTTCAAAGTTATTTGTCATAATGATTGCTTCCGTTGGACACACCTCTGTACATAAATCACAAAGAATACAGATTTCAAAGTTGATATCGTACGTATCAATCACTTTTCCACGTTTCGATGGATCTGGGTGCTTTTTCCCGGTTAGCTGAATGCAGTCGGTCGGACAGATATTCGCACACTGGTTGCAAACAATACACTTTTCAGGATAGAACTTTTGAATTCCACGAAAGCGATCAGGAAGCGGTAATGGCTCATTCGGATAATCATATGTTACACGTTTCTTTGTTAAGCCTTTAAGGGTATATTTCAAACCTTTTGCTAAACCAAGCATGTTCATGTCACCCCTTTGTTATAAATATAAGATGTATAAAATTTATACAATTATTGTCTAGCTCCATCGCCTATTTTTTAGAAAAATAGCTCTTTAACAAGTGCTGTTAGGAAAATATTCGCTAATGCTATAGGTAATAAAACCTTCCAGCCAAACTCCATTAACTGGTCTGCGCGCAAACGTGGGAATGTATAACGAATCCACATCAAGAAGAACACGACAGCCATAAATTTAAGAGCGAACCATACTGCCCCTGGAATAAAGTCTAGGAAGATAATTGGCTGCCACCCGCCCAAAAATAGGACAGTAGTTAGAGCTGACATCGCAAATAAGTATACATATTCAGCGAGCATGAAGAACGCCCAGCGAAAGCCAGAGTATTCAACATGAAACCCTGCCACAAGCTCTGACTCAGCTTCTGGCAAATCAAATGGTGTTCGGTTTAACTCTGCAACAGACGCAATCATAAAGACAATGAACGCAACTGGTTGGAGTACAATAAACCAGACATTTTCCTGTGCTTCAACAATGTCAGTTAAGTTTAAGCTTCCTGTGAATAAAATAATTCCAATTACGGACATAACAAGTGGAATTTCATATGAAATCATTTGAGCTGCTGCACGCATTCCACCAAGCAATGCATACTTATTATTCGAAGCCCATCCACCAGCAACCACTCCGACGGTTGTCAGTCCTGATACAGCGATATAGTAGAGCAACCCAACACCAATATCCGCAAATTTAAAGGCATCTGTAAACGGAATGGTCGCAATTACCATAAACGCTGGAGCAAACGCAATAACTGGTGCAAGAATAAATAATGGTCGATCTGCTAGTTTGGGAATCGTGTCTTCTTTTAAAAGGAGCTTTAATACATCTGCTACTGTTTGAAGCAGTCCCCATCGTCCTCCAACTTGGTTTGGTCCTATCCGACCTTGCATAAACCCCATTAGTTTCCGCTCTGCTAAAATCCCGTATGTAACAAATCCTAATAAAATAAACAAGAATAACGTTGCTAATCCAAAGAAAACACCAAAGTTTGCCCAACTAGGTGATGAGTTTAGTAAACTATCGATCATTACCCATCAACCTCCCCTAGGACGATATCGATGGCACCTAGGATTGTAATTAAGTTCGCCATATTCTCACCCTTTAATAGTTTTGGGAGAATTTGTAGATTATAGAAGGATGGACGTCGGAACTTTAATCTGTAAGGTTCCTTTTTCCCATCACTTGCAATGTAGCAACCTATTTCCCCACGTGGTGATTCAATTCGTACAAACGCTTCACCTTCTGGAGCTTTAATGATTCTTGGCACTTTCCCAAGAAACTCACCCTCAGCTGGAAATTGTTCGCAAGCTTGCTCAATTATTTTTAATGATTCCTCAATTTCCGCGATGCGGCACTGATAACGAGACCACGCATCACCATCTTCCCTTACTGGGACATCGAAATCGAAGCGATCATAAATTGAGTATGGTTCATCTTTACGTAAATCCCATTTCACACCTGTGCAACGGAGATTTGCACCGCTTAGTGAATAGTTAAGCGCATCCTCTTTCGTGTACTTTCCTACTCCCTTTACACGATTTAAAAAGATTTCGTTTCCTGTTACAAGTTCATGGTATCCTTTGAGCTGTTCTCTCATATATGGAACAAACTCAGCAACCTTCTCTATCCAACCTTCAGGTGCATCCCATTTCACACCACCAACTCGCATGTAGTTAAATGTCAAACGAGCACCAGAAAGCTCCGTTAATAGATTTATAATCATTTCACGCTCTCTAAATGCATATAAGAACGGACTGACCGCACCGATATCTAGTAAATATGTTCCCCACCAAACAAGGTGACTAGCAACTCTCCCTAACTCCATTGCGAGTACACGTAAGTATTCCGCCCGTTCTGGAACTTCAATACCAGCCATTGTTTCTACAGCGTGACAGATAACATAGTTATTCGTCATGGCCGAGAGATAGTCCATTCTGTCGGTATACGGAATGATCTGAGTATATTGCAAGTCCTCTGCTAGTTTTTCAGTACCCCTGTGGAGATATCCTATTACTGGTGTAGCTTCTGTTATGATTTCCCCATCAATTTTTACGACTAAACGGAACACTCCATGTGTACTTGGATGCTGGGGTCCTACATTTAGAAGCATTTCTTCTGTACGAATCATTGGCTACACCTCCACGTCGAATGGTTCATAATCTTTTCTTAATGGATAACCTACCCAGTCATCTGGTAATAAAATGCGCTTAAGGTTTGGATGACCTGTAAAAGTAATCCCTAGCAAGTCGTAAGCCTCGCGTTCAGGCCAGTTTGCACCTTCCCAAAGTGGTTGAAGCGATGCAATCTCAGGCTGATCACGGTCAATTTTCACCTTTATCGCTACAGATTGTTTATTTTTAAAGGAAAAGAGATGAACATAAACTTCCATATGTTTTTTAAAGTCTGATCCGTGCAGTTCTGATAAATAGTCGAAACCAAGCTGCTCATTATACTTTAGGAACTGAGCTACTTTAAAGTAGGTCTCCGGCTTTAACACAAGTGTGGGAACGTCTTTAGAAAGTGTATTAATATATGAATCTTCAATAACATTCTCACCTAAGTGCTCATTAATCACTTTTACGTATTTATCAAGATACTTTTGGTTTGGTGAAGGCTTAGTTTCTTCAATTGGCTCCTCACTGGCACCTGCCCCAGCCGCCCTTGCTTTTGCAGCAGCTGCTGCTTTTGCCTTTGCTGCAGCAATAGCCTTCGCTTTTTCTTTCGCAAGATCATCATCACCAGCTGAACCTGCCCGCCCGGCCTTTGCCTTTGCCGCCGCTGCTGCTTTTGCTTTCGCTGCTGCAATTGCTTTGGCCTTCGCATCATCATCACTCGAAGTTCCATCTCTCATAGCCTTCGCTTTCGCTGCTGCCGCTGCCTTTGCCTTCGCTGCTGCTTTCGCTTTCGCTGCTGCCGCTGCTTTTGCTTTTGCATCATCATCAGGAGCCTCTTCAGATTGTCCAGAAGCCTTTTGTTTTGCTAGCGCGGCCGCCTTTGCCTTTGCAGCTGCAGCGGCCTTCTTCTTAGCTAATTCTTTATCATCGAGCGATTGCTCAGTAGAATCACTCTCAGTTGCCTTTTGTTTCGCAAGTGCTGCTGCTTTTGCCTTCGCTGCCGCCGCTGCTTTCTTTTTCGCTAGCTCCTTATCGTCACTTTCCTCAGTTCCTTCTGATTCCTGCGCTTGCTTTTCAAGTGCCTTTTGTTTCGCAAGTGCTGCTGCTTTTGCCTTTGCTGCTGCCGCTGCCTTCTTTTTCGCTAGCTCCTTATCGTCACTTTCCTCAGTTCCTTCTGATTCCTGTGCCTGCTTTTCAAGTGCCTTTTGTTTTGCAAGTGCTGCTGCTTTTGCCTTTGCTGCCGCCGCTGCTTTCTTTTTCGCTAGCTCCTTATCGTCACTTTCCTCAGTTCCTTCTGATTCCTGTGCTTGCTTTTCTAGTGCCTTTTGTTTTGCAAGTGCTGCTGCTTTTGCCTTTGCCGCAGCTGCAGCCTTCTTTTTCGCTAACTCTTTATCTTCGCTCACTGCTAGATCACCTTCTTCCCGGTCTTAGCTTCATAGCGAATCTTTTCTTTTAATTTATTTATTCCATAAATAAGAGCCGCTGGATTTGGTGGGCATCCTGGAATATACACATCAACTGGCACAATCTGGTCCACACCCTTTACAACAGCGTAGCTTTTCACGTAAGGACCACCTGCAGTTGCACAGGAACCCATTGCAATTACCCATTTCGGCTCTGGCATTTGGTCATAAAGTCGTTTTAACACAGGTGCCATTTTCTTTGTTACTGTACCAGAAACAATCATGACATCCGATTGTCTCGGAGAAGTACGGAAAAACGATCCGAATCGATCTAAGTCGTAGTGCGAAGAACCAACACCCATCATTTCAATGGCACAACAAGCAAGACCAAATGTCATTGGCCATAATGAGTTACTTCTTGCCCACGCTTTCACTTGTTCGAGAGTCGATAAAAAGACACTGCGTTTTAGTTCTTCCATTTCCTCTTGTGAGATGTTTTCTAATTTTAGATCCATTTTAACACCTTCTTCTTCCATGCATAAATCAGCCCAATTAAGAGCATTACTACAAATATTAGCATTTCAATTAAGGCAAATAACCCTAATTTTTCATAAGCAACTGCCCACGGATATAAGAATACCGTTTCTACATCAAAGATTACGAACATGAGTGCAAAAATGTAATACCTTACATTAAACTGAACTCGCGAATCATGAAATGGTTCAATACCACTTTCATATGTTGTCTGCTTTGCTTGGCTTGGTGCATGAGGTCGCAAGAAGCGCCCTGCAGTCAATGCGATAATTGGTAATAAAATACCTAGGCATAAGAAGACAAACACAATTAAGTAGTTGTTCATATACTGATTCAGTAAATTCTCCATGCAGCCCCCTCCGATAAGTCTCTCGAATTTTGTAAATATACTAAATTAACTATCATGTAACCGTATCCATTATAACAATAATAGGAAGGTGTGTCGACAACTAGGGATCATTAGATAGTGCTTTTAGATAGCATCTCTGCTTAGTGATACTAGTGACATTTTTTATTCTTTAAAGATAGAACAGTTTTATAACTACATATACCTATTACTCACCTATTTCGTAATGTTATGTATGTGCAGCCCCTTTCTTCGCAAAATTTCTCTTACTATGATTCGTATGACAGAAGTGATGAAAATAAAACTTAGTTTCCAAAGTTACCGCTTCCAGAAATCAAGAAATTTCTATACTGAAACATTATAAAACTACTACTGCATTTTCTATGAAATACATCACAATCGGCATACTAGTCTGAATATTAATTACTATCTTATCATAATTATTCTAGCAATGGTGCAATCTGTTAGAAAAGATTCTTTCAAAAATAAAAGATGTTCCCTGTACATTTGGCTCACCAAACTCATAACAAAAAAGGTCTGGAGACATAACACCCCCAGACCCTTTTATTAGTATCTATTTTCTTTTACATTCAAACGATTGATGGCACGTCGTAAAGCAAGTTCAGCTCGTCTAAAGTCGACATTTTCTTGCTTTGCTTCCAGACGCTTTTCAGCACGTCTTTTTGCCTCCATTGCACGATTAAGATCAATCTCATCCGATGTCTCTGCAGATTGTGCTAAAATCGTTACATTATCAGGACGAACTTCTAGAAAGCCTCCGTTAACAGCAACCAGTTCAGTCTTATTTGCAGATTTTAATCGAACCGCTCCAATTTGCAATGGAGCAACCATAGGAATATGTCCTGGTAAAATACCAAGCTCACCACTTTGAGCCTTGGTAACTACCATTTCCACGTCACCTTCAAAAACTGGGCCATCAGGAGTTACGACATTCACTTTTACTGTCTTCATTGAAAAACCCTCCTACGTCCCTTATTTAAGCTTCTACACCCATCTTTTTAGCAGCTTCAACTACTTCTTCAATTCTACCTACAAGACGGAATGCATCTTCTGGAAGATGGTCGTATTTACCTTCAAGGATCTCTTTAAATCCTTTTACCGTTTCTTGAACAGGCACATATGATCCTGCTTGACCTGTGAACTGTTCAGCCACGTGGAAGTTTTGAGATAAGAAGAATTGAATACGACGAGCACGTGCAACAACTAATTTGTCCTCATCATTTAGCTCATCCATACCAAGGATTGCAATGATATCTTGTAATTCTCTGTAACGTTGTAATGTTTGCTGTACTTGACGAGCAACATTATAATGCTCTTCACCAACGATTTCAGGTGATAGTGCGCGAGATGTTGACGCTAACGGGTCAACCGCAGGGTAGATACCCATCTCAGACAGCTTACGCTCAAGGTTTGTTGTTGCATCTAAGTGAGCGAAAGTTGTTGCTGGTGCTGGGTCAGTATAGTCATCGGCAGGAACGTAAATCGCTTGGATAGATGTTACAGAACCTACGTTAGTTGATGTAATACGTTCTTGTAATTTACCCATTTCTGTAGCAAGTGTTGGTTGGTAACCAACGGCAGAAGGCATACGTCCTAATAGGGCAGACACTTCAGAACCTGCTTGTGTGAAACGGAAGATGTTATCGATGAAGAACAACACGTCTTGTCCTTGCTCATCACGGAAATATTCAGCCATTGTCAAACCAGTTAACGCAACACGCATACGTGCACCAGGTGGTTCGTTCATTTGTCCGAATACCATCGCTGTTTTGTTGATAACTCCTGAGTCTTTCATTTCGAAGTAAAGGTCATTACCTTCACGAGTACGCTCACCTACACCTGCGAATACCGAAATACCACCGTGTTCTTGAGCGATGTTGTTGATAAGCTCCTGGATAAGAACTGTTTTACCAACACCCGCACCACCGAATAGACCAATTTTTCCACCTTTGATATATGGTGCAAGAAGGTCAACTACTTTGATACCAGTTTCAAGAATTTCTACTTCTGTTGAAAGCTGCTCAAATGTTGGTGCTTCTCTATGGATTGCATCGCGACGAGCATTTGCAGGAAGTGCTTCGTCTAAGTCGATGTTTTCTCCTAATACGTTAAATACACGACCTAATGTAACATCACCTACTGGAACAGAAATTGGTGCACCAGTATCAGTTACTTCAGTACCACGGACAAGTCCGTCAGTTGATGACATCGCTACAGTACGAACTGTATTATCACCAAGGTGAAGTGCCACCTCTAATGTTAAGCTGATGTCAACTTCATTTTCATTACGCGCTTTAATATTGACTGTAAGGGCATTATATATCTCAGGAAGATGCCCACTGTCAAACTGAACGTCTACAACAGGACCCATAACTTGGGTAACGCGTCCTTTTGTCATCGTGTTCCCTCCTCACTTGCATTTAAGAAAATCAATTTATGATCAAACGTCATTTTTAATCTATACTCATTGCTACTCTAGAGCAGCTGCTCCACCAACAATCTCGGTAATTTCTTGAGTAATTGCTGCCTGACGAGCACGGTTGTATTGTAATGATAATGAATCGATAAGCTCTTTTGCATTATCGGTTGCATTTTTCATCGCTGTCATACGTGCCGCATGTTCACTTGCTTTACCATCTAAGAGTGCTCCATAGATGAGACTTTCAGCATATTGTGGCAATAACACTTCAAGAATTTCATCTTGGTTCGGCTCAAACTCATATGTCGTAGGTTTTGAATTTGTTTCAATATCAGTTAGTGGTAACAGTTTTTTCTCTGTTACATCGAATTGAATAGCACTAACGAAGTGGTTATAGTACAAATACAGTTCATCAAATAGTTCATCTGCGAACATATTGACAGTGTTATTTGCGATATCCTTGATTTCAGAGAATGATGGTTGGTCTGCTAAGCCAGTGATTTCGGAGACAACTGGTATTCCACGTTTCTTGAAGAAATCACGACCAACACGACCAATTGCAATTACAGAATACTCATTTGTATTTGAGTGGCGTTTTGTAATTGTTTGGTATACAGCACGTAAAACATTCGAGTTATATGCTCCTGCTAATCCACGATCAGACGTGATTACTAAATAACCGGTCTTTTTAACAGGTCTTTTCAATAACATTGGATGCGTTACATCTGTGCTTCCCTTTGCAATATTGGCCACTACCTCTTGCATTTTCTCCATATAAGGAACAAAAGCTTTCGCATTCGTTTCAGCACGGTTTAACTTTGATGCTGATACCATTTGCATTGCTTTTGTAATTTGGCTAGTTTTCTTTGTAGAGGTAATTCTAGATTTAATATCTCTTAATGATGCCAAAGGTTCTCACCACCTTTTTGTCAAAAGATCTGTTTTTGTGTTTGAGCGACAGTTTGCCACTCATTTCTAATGTAAAAATTGAACTTGGAATAGTTATTGTCTAGCTTCAGGTGCCATCTGCTCGAGTCATAAGCCAATCTGCCCAGAAGGTCAAAGTGCGACCTTCTTGTCATCCTGTCTTATGCTTGTCGCAGATGAACGGGCACCTTCCGCTTTTCTATTTATTCTGAAACAGCAAATGTCTTTTTAAAGTCATTTAATGCGTTATTGAAATCTGCGTCTTCTGGAAGCTTTCCAGTTGTACGGATATGGTCAAGAATTTCTTTACGGTTATGATCTAACCATGTTAAATACTCTTCTTCAAAGCGCTGAATGTCAGCAACAGGGATATCATCTAAGAATCCACGTGTTAATGCAAAAAGGATTGCTACTTGCTTTTCAACCGCAAGAGGCTTGTTTAAGCCTTGCTTTAATACTTCAACTGTACGAGCACCACGGTTAAGCTTTGCTTGTGTAGCTTTATCAAGGTCTGATCCGAATTGAGCGAATGACTCTAATTCACGGTATGATGCCAAGTCTAGACGTAATGTACCAGATACCTTCTTCATTGCATTAATTTGCGCTGATCCACCAACACGGGATACTGATAAACCTGCGTTAACGGCAGGGCGTACACCTGAGAAGAATAAATCAGATTGTAAGAAGATTTGTCCATCTGTAATCGAAATTACGTTTGTTGGAATGTATGCAGATACGTCCCCAGCTTGAGTTTCAATAAATGGAAGTGCAGTTAATGAACCGCCACCTTTTGCATCACTCAACTTCGCAGCACGCTCGAGTAAGCGTGAATGCAGGTAGAATACATCCCCTGGATATGCTTCACGGCCTGGAGGACGACGTAATAGTAATGAAAGCTCACGGTATGCAGCAGCTTGTTTTGTTAAATCATCATAGATAACAAGAACGTGCTTACCATTGTACATGAATTCTTCACCCATTGATACACCTGCATATGGAGCTAGGTATAGTAATGGAGCTGGTTGTGATGCTGATGCTGTTACAACGATTGTGTAATCTAGGGCACCATTTTTACGTAACGTTTCAACAAATCCACGAACAGTTGATTCTTTTTGTCCAATTGCGACATAAATACAAACCATATCTTGATCTTTTTGGTTAAGGATTGTATCGATAGCTACAGATGTTTTACCAGTTTGACGGTCACCGATGATTAACTCACGCTGACCACGACCGATAGGAATCAATGAGTCAATTGCCTTGATACCAGTTTGTAATGGCTCATGAACTGATTTACGATCCATAACCCCTGGTGCTGGGCTTTCAATTGGACGAGTTTTTGACGTTTCAATTGGACCAAGTCCATCAACAGGTTGTCCAAGAGGGTTTACTACACGACCAATTAAGGCTTCCCCAACTGGAACCTCCATGATACGTCCAGTACGACGAACCTCGTCACCTTCACGAATATCTGTAAAAGGTCCTAAAATAACGATACCTACATTGTTTTCTTCAAGGTTTTGTGCCATTCCCATGACACCGTTTGAGAATTCCAAAAGTTCTCCAGCCATGACATTGTCGAGGCCATGAGCACGCGCGATACCGTCCCCAACACTAATGACTGTACCAACATCGCTCACTTTTACTTCTGACTGATAGTTTTCAATTTGCTGTTTTATCAGCGCACTAATTTCTTCAGCATTGATGCTCATGAATTTCACCCCTATCTACGATTTTAGAGGATATCCAAATGATAAGTGTCTATAGACCCTATCGATTTGAACACTTCTCACTATTTAATAAGTTCACGCTCTAAGCGTTGTAATTTACCATGGATACTGCCATCATATATACGATTTCCAATACGAATCTTGACACCACCGATAATACTACTATCAACAATGTTCTCGATTCGTAATGATGATTTTCCTACCTTTTTTGCAAAAGCGCTAGATAAGTTCACTTTTTCCTCTTCCGTTAAAGGTCGAACAGAATAAACTTTTGCTTCTGCAATTCCACGTTCCTCATTCGCTAATTCGATAAATTGATCAGCCATCGCAACTGCTACTGTTTCACGATGACGGTCAACCAATAGGTATAGTGTATTTAGAACGTGTTTAGAGAATGCTGAAAATGCAGCTGTTATGAGTTCTTTCTTCTTCACAACTGAAATTTTCGGATTCGTTAAAACTGCTTGTAAATCTTGATTGCTCGAAAATACTTGTTTCACTACTCGAAGTTCAGCCTCTGTTTGTTCAAGAGATTGCTGTTCTTTAGCTAATTGAAAAAGAGCTACTGCATATCGTTTTGCTACGACTCCACTGCTCATCGCCCTTCTCCTACCTCTTTGATATATTCATTAATCAATTTTTGCTGGTCTTGCTCATTAAGTTCTTTTTCAATTACTTTAGAAGCTACCAACACAGATAAAGATGCAACTTGTTCGCGTAACGCTGCCACTGCTTGCTCTTTCTCTTGATTGATTTCTTTCTTTGCAGACTCTTTTAATCTGTCTGCTTCTTGCTTTGCTGTATCGATAATTGTATTTTTTTGCTCTTCAGCAATTTTTTTCGCATTTTCAATTAGGCCTTGTGCCTCTTGACGAGCTTCTTTCAATAATTGAGTTTGCTGTTCAATTAATTGTTTAGCTTCTTGATGACTTTTCTCTGCTGATTCGATTTCACTTGTGATATGATCTTCACGTTTCTTCATTACTCCAAGTAATTTATCGAATGCAAATTTTCTTAGTAAAAATAGCAGTAAAAGAAAAATTGCTAATTGGTAAAGGATATCTCCAATGTTTACGTTTATTCCACCTGCTCCAAGAACAAATAGATCTAGCAAAGCTCTCACTCCCTTCAAAGAAAGACAAATATTGTACATTAGAAAGTATAAAATTAGTTTAGTATCAAGCTTTTAGCGCCTAGCGCCTCAGCTTTTGACATAAAGGAATGGCGAAGGTTCTCCCTTGAGACGACTTCGCCACTATTGAACCACCTTTATCTGTCCTTATCATCCGGTATGAACGATAAGCACATTAAAAAGTATTACACCCATCAATTGGCTTCTAATAGGAACTTCCGTTTGATGGAAGTAATACTCACTATGGTCGAACTAATTATTATCGTCCCATAACCATGAATGCTACTACTACCGCGATGATAGGAATCGCCTCAACTAACGCAACCCCGATGAACATTGTAGTTTGAAGAGGAGCCTTAAGCTCAGGTTGACGAGCAATACCCTCAACTGTACGACTTACGATCATTCCGTTACCAAAACCTGCACCTAGTGCTGCTAAACCTATTGCAATTGCTGCTGCTAATGGACCCATTTAAAATTCCTCCTTAAGATTATAAAAATGATATATTAATTAATTTATTATTAATGGTCATGACTCACTTTGTGTGCCATATATACCATCGTTAACATAGTGAAAATGAACGCTTGAATCGCGCCAATAAAGATACTAAATGCTTGCCAAACTAACATTGGCAGAGCTGCACCAATTGTACCAAGAATACCTGAGAGTATGCCGCTTTCGTAGCCATTGACAGCTAGTCCAGCTAACAATCCAAGTAAAATCTCACCTGCAAAAATGTTACCATATAGACGAAGACCTAGAGTTAAAGTATTTGAAAATTCCTCAATTATTTTAAGAGGAAATAAAAAACTCATTGGTTTAAAGAAGCCTCGTCCATACTCTTTTGCCCCTTGAAGCTTTACTCCATAGTAATGAGATAATCCAATAACCATGGCTGCCAAGGTTAATGTAATAACTGGATCTGCAGTAGGTGATTTCCACCATAATTCATGTTCTTCGCCTACTATTACGGCAAATGGAAGACCTAACATATTTGAGACAAATACATACATTAAGATGGTCATTCCAAGTGTTAAAAAGCGTCCACCTGTTTGCCAATCCATTGTGCTACCAATTATACCTTTAACGAAATCAACAACCCACTCGATAAAGTTCTGCATCCCAGTAGGTCGCATTTCCAGCTTTCGAGTTGCTGTGACTGCAATTAAAAATACAATTAGAGCTGCAATTGTTGTCATCAAAATATTAGACCCGTTAAAGGTTAAACCAAATAAATCAAACGTAGGAGCATGATGTTCCAACAATATCACCTCTCTTCCCCGTTATACATTTTGTTTTGTTGGATTGATCAGAATATCTATAAAAATGACGATATAAGATGTCATTAATCCCAAGACTGTACTATAGATGTTAATAGAATCTGAGAACCTCGATGCAATAAGAACAGCTAATGCAGCTGCTGCCATTCTAGATATGGTTCCAAGCGAATACATCTTGCCTCCTGTTACAACAGTTTCAGCAAACTTGTCCACTTTTCGATACAATAACCAATGATTATAGTAGCTTACGATTGTCCCAATAATTAGCCCTAGAAAGATAGCCTTGTATGTAGTAAATCCCCAACCAAGTACAAAGAGAGCTAATAAATAAAACATATACTTTCTGTGCCTCTTTAGCATTGTCTGGTTGCTTTTACCCTGCATGTATTTAATCTCCCGAATTGAATTTTCGAACTGTGTGTATGACTGCATAGACTCCAGCCGCCAGTCCTAAAAGAAGGCCAATTATTAAAAAGAGTGGTTCGGTTCCAATTGCTCGGTCAAGCCACCGTCCGGCGAAAATCCCGACCAATATAGTCCCTACTAATTGAGAAAGAATGGCTGACATTAATGCCATTGCTTGAAATGGATATTTTTGATTTTGGCGCATCGTAAACGCCTCATTTCTGCATAATTTCATGCAATAAAAAAAGTTTCATAATATTGATGAAAATACCCCTTGAAAACCCTCTCATGTTACCCTCTGTAAGCATACAATAGGCTCTTTTTAATGTCAATGAATAACAGTGAAAAATGTCACAAACAGATTATACCATCTATGATATTATTTTAGCACTTTAATCCCCTAAATTTCAGCATTTATTTAACAATATGGAGGTATTGTGAACTTGATATTTTGCGGGCCTTGTCAAAAAATGTTCATAAAATGTTCATATTTAAACGCCACATTTTCAAATAATTTTTGAAATGTGGCGTTTACGATCAAATTACTACGTATTCTCTTCTTCTAAATCTGCAATCAATATATCTGCTTCAATGATATCTTCTTTACCTGCTTTTTTTGCAAATACAACAGCTTTGTATATTCCCTTTATCCCAATTTCTTCTTCCGTAAGTTCCTTTTCAATTAAACCTCTAGGTGTTTCCTTGCTCCAATCTAGGAATTTTATAAACCTTAGTGTGTCTGCATCATATAAAGCAATTCCATATTCCTCTGCACCACGCGGCAAGTATAATTGGTATTTATAGGTGTCAGGCTTATCGCTTTTTCCAAACTGAAATGCCATTACACGAGGGTAATCTGGTTCTTCAATGACAAACATATAGGGAATTGAAATGTCTTTCCCACTTTCACTTATTCGTATGTGTCCGTCATGTAAACCTGTTCCAATGACGCTTGGAGTGAGATCAATCGTTAGTGAAATCTGTTTTTTCGTGTGCGGTTCAACATAAAGATTCGTAGGAATCTTCCATTGAATACCAGGGCTATTTTTGGGCACTTCAATATTATAATGCTTTTTTACAGCTGATTGGTTGTCAAGCGTTAGCTTTACTGTTTTTTCCGTTCTTCCTTCCTGATGTTTATACAATCCAAACGTAAGCGAAGCCGGATAAATGAGTGACTCTGTCTTAATAGCATCCACTACCTGAATACGACCAGCGCCTTGTTCATATGTCTTATATAACTTACCTTCTTCATTTTTCAGAAGCTTTGCAGTATTCATTAGTGCTGCCTTCACTTGCTCTGGTGACCAATTAGGATGTGCTTGTTTTATTAATGCACATGCTCCTGCGACATGAGGAGCTGCCATACTCGTCCCTTGAAGCTCTACATAACCATTTGGAACGGTACTGTTAATCTCGACACCTGGTGCTACCACATCAGGCTTAATATCCCATGTTTCCGTAACCGGACCTCTTGAGCTAAAAGATGCAACTGTGTCCTGTATTTGACGGTACGCTGTTTTTAACATTGAAGAACCATTTTTTAATTGCTTTTTCAGCCACAATCCATTCTCTTTTGAGATAGAGGCTACTGGAATTTCAAGTTCAATTTCTAAACTACCTGCAAACTCACCATCGACATTGTTATAAATCAGGACACCCTTTGCACCCGCGGCTTGTGCGTTTAATGCCTTTTCAGTAAACGTAATTTCTCCACGTTCTATCAATACAACCTTATCTGTTACGTCCTTAATTTCCTCCTTTTTCCCAATCCCTGCTGTGACTAGTTGGTACGGTTTTGTCAAGCGCCACGGTTTGGAGCCCTGTAACTCCATTAATGGAATTTCCTTATCTTCTATACCGAACTGGATTAATGGAATGTTAATTGGTGGAGTCGATGCACCAACCGATATGGCTTTACTTGATGTTCCTGGTGAACCAACTGTCCATACGTTCGGTCCTGAGTTTCCACTTGATGTAATTGCAATAATCCCTTGTTCTGTTGCTTTATCAAGTGCTATGCTTGTTGGCCAGTCTGGACCATTAACTGAATTTCCTAAAGAAAGGTTGATAATGTCCACCTTGTCCTCTATCGCTTTGTCAATTGCGGCAATTACTTGCTCTGAAGTCCCTACTCCACCTGGACCAAGGGCACGATAAGCAATCACTTTCGCTTCTGGAGCAACTCCCATCACTCTGCCGTTTGCAGCTATAATCCCTGCAACATGGGTGCCGTGTAAGGTTTGTACACTTGCAGATCCCTTGGTCTCCATCGGGTCGCTGTCACCATCTACAAGATCAAAGCCACCTTCGTAGTTGTCATGTAAATCAGGATGATGATAATCAATCCCCGTGTCAATGACTCCTACTTTGATTCCCTCCCCAGTTAAACGGTGGTCATCGCCATCAAAGTAGCCTCTAACTGCATCACCACCAATAAATGGTACACTTTTATCTAGTGTCACCTGATAGGTCGTTACTTCGGATCCATGGATGACACCTTGTTCTTGTTTAAGTTTTTCTATCTCTTTTCTTTTTCCTTTAACTGAAAATCCGTGGAAAACATTTTTATAGGTGTGTTTTATTTTTATGGTGCGGTAACTTGTGTCGACTTTTGTTAGGAGGTTGTTAAACTGACTTGGGTCAGTAATGATAATGGAATGAATCTCTTCTTCATCTGAAAGTTTCGGTAATGCCGGACGCTCAGGAAAAATTGCCGCTTGAACATTGACGCTTGCTAACACAAACCAAATAGCAATCAGTAGTAGCAATCCTTTTTTTATCATTTGCATCCCTCCCTATTACATGTATTCTTTCTCTTAAGGAGGTAAAATATGTTGCGTGTGCCATAAACTAATTTCCTTTTCTATATTAGAATGCTAATCCACAAAAACTGCTTTCATCCACCCTATGAAGCAAACTTTCTTCCCTAATCCAACCTAAAACTTCTTTCATCCACCTTATGAAGCAAACTTTCTTCCCTAATCCACCAAAAAACTTCTTTCATCCACCTTATGAAGCAAACTTTCATCCCTAATCCACCAAAAAACTGCTTTCATCCACCCTATGAAGTAAACTTTCATCCCTAATCCACCAAAAAACTTCTTTCATCCACCCTATGAAGCAAACTTTCTTCCTAAATACAACCCAAATCTGCTTTCATCCACACCAGACAGCACTTACACCACTTTCTCACAGAAATTTTCAAACGCCCTAAACAGAAAAAAAGAATGCCTCCACATAGAAATGTGTGACATTCTTCTATTAATAATGCATTTATTTATCATCAATTAGGTAATCAACACGCAAAGAATCTTTCCGACTCGCACCGATTTTTCGCTATATTGACGTTCTATTACTTCGTACCAAATAAACGATCACCAGCATCACCTAAGCCTGGGACGATGTAACCATGATCATTTAAACCTTCATCAAGAGCAGCAATATAGATGTCCACATCTGGATGTGCTTCTTTTACTGCCTCTACGCCTTCTGGTGCGGCCACCAAGCACATAAACTTAATATTTTTTGCACCACGCTTTTTTAATGAGTGAATTGCTTCAACAGCAGATCCACCTGTAGCTAGCATTGGATCAACAACGATAAAGTCACGCTCTTCAACATCAGAAGGCAATTTTACATAGTACTCAACTGGTTGTAACGTTTCTGGGTCACGATATAAACCGATATGTCCTACCTTCGCTGCTGGAATTAGATTTAATACACCATCAACCATTCCTAAGCCTGCACGTAAAATTGGAATAATCCCAAGTTTTTTTCCTGCAAGTACTTTAGACTTAGCTTTATGAACAGGAGTTTCCACTTCAACTTCTTCAAGCGGAAGATCTCTTGTAATTTCAAACGCCATTAAATTGGCTATCTCATCCACAAGCTCACGAAATTCCTTTGTACCTGTATTTTTATCACGTATGTATGTAAGTTTATGTTGAATAAGTGGGTGATCAAAGACATACACTTTACCCATCCTGCATCTCTCCTTTTTTGCCTTATAAGGAAGTTGTAACTTCCTTGTTGAGCCAACTAGACAACTCTAACAAACAAATTGCCAGTTTTTCATCACTTCAATAGATTTTACAGAAATAAAACATGTTATTCAAGCATATTCGACACGATTCTTTTGTATTCTTACTATTTTGTCGATTTCTGTGCAACCTCAATTCCATCTCTTGTAGAAAAGTTACCGCGCTATTTTCAGCTCTAATCAACGCGAAAGGCGTGACTCGAATCTCTCAACACTATGAATGGTCTAAAACACATAGAAGTGCTAGTTAAGTTACTCTACAAAGTTCCTTCAATACTGTAAAAAAACGCTTATAAAAAGCGTTTCTTTTTACAGTAGTAAATTTTTTTATTTGTACAAAATATCGTCTCGAAGTGAAGCAACCCTACTTAATGCTTGGTCGATATCAGCTTCACTCACTTCGAAATGTGCTAAAGCAGTGTGAAGATGTTTCACAATCGCGTCAAAATGCGTTGGTTGTAAATCCATTCCTTCATGCGCCTTTGCCATAGACTGTCCTGTATACTGATTTGGGCCACCTAATGCAAAACTGATAAACTTTGCCTGGTGCCTACGCTGTTTTTCCATATCGATTTCGTCAAAAAAGTGCTTCACTGTTTCATCTTCTAGAACTAATTCATTATAAAAATAATCTACCACTTTTGATATTGCATCTTCTCCACCGATTTTTTCATATAAATTCTCTTCCAAGAGTTTCACTCCTACACTATTTTTTACAATTGTATCTTTTGCTCTTTTTGAGCAAATATTCCTTACTGCAAATCGTTTAATCTCAAAAAATGGACAGGCACCTTGTCGATAGGAATGGTATTAACAACATTTTGTATAGTCCTTTTTGTCTCATTTCTATATACCAAAGACAAAAAAGACCTGTAAGAACCCAGGCCATATGTCATTCTTATTTTCACCCTACATTTTCTTTACTTCTACTGTAGACTAAGATAACAGTTCATTTCTTTCTTCCATCTGTGGCGGCTCTTCCATCCAGCCGTTTTTAATCATGATTTTTGCACCCTCTTTTGCGTATTCAAATATATCCTTTGAAAAAATAGTTCCTTTCGCAGGTATATCACTTCGCAAGCTGAAGGCAGTTCCTAACGAATTTTTCCCTAAGGCAAAACTACAAAATAGGCTTGTACAATACATCATTAGTTTATCTGAAAAAGGAGCAGCTGTTGAACGAGTCGCATTTCCCCCTGGAGTTGCAGGTGCTGGAATGCCACTTTGCAATAACATTTCGCTAAACTCTGTAATCACACTTTTTGAAAGTTCTACACCTTTAGCAAAGTATTGTTGCACCTCTTTATCGTTTGCACACTGACCAAAACCGGTTATCATCTGCATTCCAACAATATTGGATTCAATTGCATAAAAGACATGGCCTGTCTCAACAGTGTTTAACGCACGGTCAGTAACAAACGGATTCCTTCCACTTAGATAGTTATTATTTTGAACAAATTCAACAGAAGTGGGCATAGAGACGTAAGGAGGGCGAGTGAGTAGTCCTTTTTCCAGTAAGTACTGTGTACATTCGTTATAGCAACTCTGTGTAATCGAGGTTAACTCTTTATACATTGTCACTAAATCTTCTCGATATGCCATGCTCAGATGCAATGTATGTAACCCCATACTAATCGACTTGATTAGTCGTAAAAATAAAATATCAAAGCCATTATCATATAGCTTTGGAGCTTCTATGTTTACGTCTTGTGATGTAAATCCAACAGGGATTGCTGCACCTTCACTCTCAAAGAGTTGCTTGATTTTCTCCACATAAGCACTGATATGATCGTATAAGTTAGATTGTATCGTTTTTGCCTTTTCATCATCGGCTTTCTCAATAAAATACTCAAGCATTCTCATAATCATCGTTTTCTCTTGATATGTCGTCCACAACGTTCCAAGTTCAGTCGATGAAATTTTTGGACCTTGAGGCAAATAAATCACTCCTTTATATATATCTAGAGGTAATTTACCACTCATTTTTATATTTATACTTATTCAGTCCGTGAGATTCATTACCTTCTTATCGATATCTACTATTACTTCATCACCACTTTCTTAAAGGAAATAAAAAAAGGCCTATCCTTTAGAGCGGCATTTCAAAATGCTCTACTCTTAGGATAAGCCTTCGTCATTTTATAATTCTTTATATAGAGTAAACTTAGACGTTAATGCTTCTACACGTGCTCTAGCTTCGTTCAAGCTTTCTTCATTTTCTGCATTTTTTAACGTAAACGCAATGATTGATGCAATTTCGTCCATATCCTCTAATCCAAAGCCTCTGCTTGTTACTGCAGCTGTTCCGATACGGACTCCACTTGTCACAAATGGGCTTTGCGTATCATAAGGAATTGTATTTTTATTAACTGTGATCCCAACTTCATCAAGAACATGTTCAGCTACTTTTCCTGTAATTCCTAATGCACTTACATCAACAAGAAGTAGATGGTTATCTGTACCGCCAGAGACAAGCTTTAACCCAGCTGATTGTAATCCTTCAGCTAAACGCTTGGCATTGTCGATGATATTTTGAGCATACACTTTGAAATCGTCTTGTAGTGCCTCACCAAATGCAACAGCTTTTGCTGAAATGACATGCATTAATGGACCACCTTGAATACCAGGGAAAATTGATTTATCAATTTTCTTCGCAAACTCTTCATTACATAAAATCATACCGCCACGTGGTCCGCGCAATGTTTTATGAGTAGTAGTGGTAACGAAATGAGCATACGGTACTGGATTTTGATGAAGACCTGCTGCAACTAGTCCAGCAATATGAGCCATATCCACCATTAAGTATGCGCCAACTTCATCCGCAATCTCACGGAATCTCTTGAAGTCAATTGCACGTGGGTATGCACTTGCACCAGCTACAATTAGCTTTGGCTTATGAAGTCTAGCTTTCTCTAGTACATCATCATAATTGATTGTATGTGTATCTTTATCAACACCATACTCTACGAAATTATATTGCACACCACTAAAGTTAACCGGACTACCATGCGTTAAGTGACCACCATGTGATAGGTTCATCCCTAAAACCGTATCACCTTGTTCCAAAATCGTGAAATAAACAGCCATGTTTGCTTGTGCACCTGAGTGTGGTTGTACATTCACATGCTCTGCTCCAAAGATTTCTTTAGCACGGTCACGAGCAATATCTTCTACAACATCAACATGCTCACAGCCACCATAATAACGACGACCTGGGTAGCCTTCTGCATATTTGTTTGTTAATACAGAGCCTTGCGCTTCCATTACTGCTTCACTAACAAAGTTTTCTGAAGCAATAAGCTCGATTTTAGTACGTTGCCTTTTTAATTCATCCTGAATCGATTGAAATACAGCTGGATCTTGTTGTGATAAATGTTTCATTGGAATCCCCCTTCACATCTAACCATGTATATTATTTTTTCACTCATTTAAAAATTCTACTCCATTTTAACACTTAAAATATACAAGAGAAAGGTGATTTTCAAATGCAAACGCTTTTATCCGAAATATTTTTTAAAAACATCACTTATATGATTGTTAAAACAACCAAAATCCGAACATTAATTCGATGAGTTTTCTCATTCTTCGGAAGGAACTATATTAAAAAAATAATAAATGCTGAGGACACACTCACTAAAACCTTAACGGGTTCCGTATCTATGGTATTGGAGGTTTTTGTTAATATAAAGGGGTTGGATAATAACTTGGGATCATTTGCAGTGCAATTTTAAAATGTGGGGGTACCATAGCAGTGTGAACCATACACTACATTCTTACTTGAATATTGATATATAGAAAATACTGGTTTGGGTGATGTTGATTTCATTGTGTTTGAAAAATAAACGGAGAAATTCCCGCTAAACTATGAGATACCCATATTTCCTTTAAGATAAGGGGAGTTTTTCCGTCTATATTATCCCAATCATAAGATTTTTGTCCAATTTAGAGCAGTTAAGTGGAATATCTCCCCTTATTCCACTTCTTAGGCTTCCCTTAATTAGAATAGAGGGAAATTCTCCACTTATGAATTCTCATTCCCACGCCAAAAAATCGATTAGAGAGAAAGGTAAATGGTTTGACTATTTCTTATTACATAAATCCCAATAAAAAACTCCGCATTTTTTCTAACCAAAATTTCCCTTGAAAATAAACGCGAATAACGGAACCAAGACCCTCTTCACACATTTCGGATCAGTGTTTTCGCCCTTTAACGGAATGAGAACCCATCTTATTAATCTGGCGGATTCTCATTCCGGTATTCTCACGCAGTATGCTTTCCAACAAAGTCTGCTTAACACGTAAGGTTTTCCCGCTTAGATTCATAAACTGCTCTTGCTCCACCAATCAACTTTGGTCTTGTAGTCGCAAGTGTCACATGTGCACTTCCAAGCTGTTTTATTGAAGCTCGTACTGGAACTGCCACATGCTTTAGGTGCATTCCAATAAATGTGTCACCTATATCAATACCAGCGTCCGCTTTAACAAATTCCACTACTACCGGATCTTTCATGTGTTCATAGGCGTAAGTTGCCATAGCACCACCAGCAGTTCGCACTGGTACAACTGAAACAATTTCCAAATTACGTGCGAGCGCAGTCGCCCTTTCTACAACAAGAGCTCGATTTAGATGTTCACAGCATTGAAAAGCAAGTTGAATGCCAGTCTTATTCTGTAACTTTTGAAACTCAGCAAATATCATTTCAGCCACATCACTTGTTCCACTTGTGCCAATTTTCTCACCGATGACTTCACTTGTGCTACAACCAACAACGAAAATTTGCTGACTTGTTAATGCTACTTGTTTGCAGAAATCAGAAATAATGACTTCTAACTGACCTTTCCATCTTTCTATATCAGTAGACAAGCCGTTATCCCCCCTTCAAGTAAAAACCTCTAGTTATTGGTTCTCATATTCCCTGATTTTGTTAATGCGATTTTCATGTCTTCCTGCCAAAAACTCAGTAGTTAGCCATACCTTCGCAATTTCACGAGCTAGTCCAGGTCCAATGACACGTTCTCCCATTGAAAGCATGTTACTATCATTATGTTCACGTGTAGCCTTTGCACTAAACACATCGTGGACTAACGCACAACGAATACCTTTTACTTTATTAGCCGAGATGCTCATTCCAATGCCTGTCCCACAAATAAGAATACCTCGATCAAATTCACCATTTGCTACTTTTTCAGCTACTGGTACAGCGTAGTCAGGATAATCGACCGATGTACTGCATTCACAGCCAAAATCCTCATATGTAATTCCCATTTCTTCCATTAATTCTTTAATTTCTTCACGAATATTCATTCCACCATGATCTGATGCAATCGCTACTTTCATTATTAAAACCTCCAATACTATTGCCTTTTTTTATCATACTATAACAGATAACGAACTCTATATACTTTTTTACAATATTAATCAGATAATTTTTTTAGTAATGCATCAATAAGCGGTTCAAGTTCATCATACGTTTCGCGATAGATATCTATACTGCCGCCATACGGATCTGATATATCTGTATCCATGCCATTATTAGATACAAACTCTTTTAAGGTATACACCTTATCTGCAATCTCTGGAAAACGCGTGGTAATCGCCTGTTTATGACCGCTTGCCATCGTTAGTATGTAGGTTGCCCAATTTATCAATTCTTGACTTAAAAACGAAGATTTATGATTAGAAGAAATGCCTTTTTCTGTTAGCACTTGAATTGTCTGTGGTGATGCAGCACTACCATTTGTAGCAAAGACACCCGCAGATTTAACATTTATCTCGTTTCCTGCTTTACTTTTCATCATTGCTTCCGCCATGGGACTACGACAAGTATTCCCGGTACATACAAATAATATATTTGTCACACTGCCCCTCCTCTTTTCTTTGACTCCCTTAGGACTCGAGCAAGCCCCCTACGCTTTTTCTTTAACAGTATTTACCTTACCTTTTATTATAAAACAGATTTAACAACGGAAATAGTAAAACACTTCATATATAAAAATAGGGCTGATCATTGTTGATCACCCCATTTGGTTATTAAAATGGAAGTAGTAATTTAATCCCGAATGCAAACAATATACTACCGCCTAACGCTTCACTATATGTACCAAACCAGCCTTGTACTTTTCTTCCTAGAAGCAAACCTACCCATGTTAATACCGTGCTTACAATCCCAAACATAAGAATTGTTAAAACTGTCCTTGCCCCATAAATTCCAAGACTTAACCCTACTGAAAAACTATCAAGGCTCACGCTTAGAGCAAATAGGATTAATCCAAAACCAACTGGTGTAATCATTCTTGAATTTTCATCTTCTTTAAAAGAAGAGATAATCATTTGGAACCCCAATAGTAATAGTAAGCCCCCACCTAAATATGTAGCAACAGTCCCAAATTGATCAGATAACACCCGACCGATTAACATGCCTGATAAAGGCATTAAAATATGAAACATACCGATGATAATGCCAATATAGAAGATTTGTCGTAATCTAAGTTTGATTAACCCCATTCCAAGCCCAACTGAAAAAGCATCCATCCCAAGGGCAAAAGCCATAATGAATAGTGTTAATACTTCTCCGAATAACGATGCGATATTCATTTTTTACCTCCTCGGACTTGCTCTACTTAAACATATGCGCATCCGAGGAGTAATAGAAGAATGTTTTTTCTTAAAAATATTCTTCTTTAGGCAACTTACCTGTATTGATTCTTTCCACAGCTATGCCTACCAGTATTCTTCAGTGCTTTCGTTGTTTACGAATTTGGTACAATATCGTTTATGTCAAACTTTTCCATTGTAGCCACTTCATTATTACTTTTTCGATTCGTAAACGTATTTTGAATTGGTTGGATTGCAGATTGCAGGATGTCGCCGCTGCGCCCCTTTGCATTTTGAAGCATGTCATTTCCTCGTCCTCTTGCAAAATACGTAACTGCAGCCGTAATCACAATCCCGAGAATTGTTCCCCATATGGCACCATTTCCATTAGGTTTTCTTCCAAATCTCCACCTGTTGTCTTGTACAACATTCAGCAGCATAGGTATCCAACGAGCATAATTCAACGCAAGCACCTCTCTTTATGAATAATTATGGAATAAAAAATCCTTCCACCACACATAGTATTTGTGCAAACAAAATGAAGTATGATTCCTAAAAATGGTTTCAAACATCTAACTAATTTTCCAAATACTTTTACCAAAATCCCTTATTTAGTGATATAGATAATGAAATTATCTTCATAATGTTGATGAAATCAATTTTTGCTTGGAATAGGTATGATTCATAAGCTGTATGAATGCCATTTTAAGTTGTATTAAACTATAATAACTAAATTAAATGAATTAAATTTCCCATAACATAAAAAATCCCCACTCTTATACTCGAGCGAGGATTTAGTATAATTATTATGTTTCTCTTATAACTTGAAAACTTGCAGCCTTAAGCAATCGATTCATAATTGCTACACCTATACCTTCTTGAGGGAAACTTTCGCTGAAAATATAATCAATATCACTTTCATCAAAAGCTCGCAAAGCGTCGTAAAGTCCAGTTGCTACTTTTTTTAGATTTGTTCGTGACCCACAAATAACGACTTTATCAGCATTATATAGGCCTTCGCGTTCCTGTGTTGTTAAAACTCCAACTTTAAAACCCTCTGATTGTTTCTTTTTTATAACCTCTTGAATAAATTGTTGACTTCCTTCAATAATTGTTACAGGTGCCTTTGGTGAATAATGCTTGTATTTCATTCCTGGTGATTTAGGAGCTTGTCCTTCCTTTAACAAAGCTTCATCAACACTCACTTGTCCACAAACAATTTCTAATTGCTCCTTCGTAATACCGCCTGGCCTCAGAATGACCGGTATTTCTTCAGTACAATCAAGGACGGTTGATTCAAGACCAACTCCAGTTGAACCTCCATCCACAATTCCACTGATACGTCCATTTAAATCATTTAAAACATGGCCAGCTGTTGTTGGACTTGGTCGACCAGAAAGATTGGCACTTGGTGCGGCAACAGGTATCTCTGCTTCTTCAAGGATTGCTAGGGCTACCAGATGATCTGGCATTCGTACTGCAACTGTCTCTAGTCCTGCTGTTACTCGTTCTGAAATATAAGTTGCTTTTTTACGCAATACTAGCGTTAAAGGCCCTGGCCAAAAATGCTCTATTAAGGTATCCACAATCTCAGGAATTTCATGAGCGATGTCATCTAACTGTTTTCGGTTCGAGATATGAACAATAAGTGGATTATCACTAGGCCGACCTTTTGCTTCAAATATTTTATTAACCGCTGTATCAGAAGTAGCGTTTGCCCCTAGTCCATAGACTGTCTCAGTCGGAAAAGCAACCACCTCGTTATTTCTTAATAGTAATGCGGCCTCTTTAACATGTGGATAACTAGACCCATTTAAATCATTTTTATCCACAACCCATAATTTGGTTTCCATTTATACTGCAACTCCTACTTTAGTCAGTAATATCATGTCTTTTACGTAATCCATCCATTTGGTAGTATAGTAAACTTTTGTAAACAAAACAAGCTTTATCCACATTTTGTGGATAAAGCACCCATTTTTGTGAATAACTTTGTGGACATGAGGGATTTTATAATTTAGCCTACCTTTGACTTCATAATAAAGGTATGTTCTGATTCAACAAGTTGCTGCATATGTGAAGATGTTAATAAATGTGGGGATAACTCATCCTTATCCACCCTTTCAAAACCTAACATTGAGAATAACGAAATAGTAGCTGATTTATTTGTTGCTAAATAGATATGCTCCAACTCTTTGTGCTTTGCCAGAGACATGGCACTTTTAAATAGCATTAAAATCTGCGTTTGGTCAATTTCTGGTGTAACTACTAACGATCTCAATAAACCTTCATTTTCAATCCTTTCAATTCCAAGTGTTGCAACCATTTCTTTATCCGCATTTTCAACAATTAAAAAGTTATCAATAATCGTTTCAATACCATCTGAGCTTACTTCAGATTTACTAAGAAATGTTTTTACTGCTTGTACATCATTAACATTTGCTACACGAATTTCCATTTCTTCACCCCACTGATAGATTTCTACTATCTACTCTATGAGGCTAATTGGAAAATAGACCGATTTACTAGAATTAATTTCTCCTTTGCGATGCCTCTAACCCAATGTATACAAATCATACTTTTATCCAAATATAGAACTGAAAAATTCTACGATAAAGAATTTTACTTCTGCTCCCTCTGCTTCTTCACTTTCAACTTCTGATTTTTCTTCAGCTTCCTCGTCTTCCACTTCTTCTAATGCAACATCTTCCACTTCTTCATCTTCACTAGTTTCTTCTTCAGTATTTTCTTTCTTTTCGTTTTCTTCTTCAGTATTTTCTTTCTTTTCGTTTTCTTCCTCTGTTCCTTCCTTAGCCTCAGCTTCCTCAGCTTTAACTGCATCACCATTCGAAAAGTCCAAGAAACACAATGGTGGGAACAGTACACACCACCAGTTTGCTCCGCCACCTTCACCTAAAGTAATTAAGATTGCCTCATATTGTCCAGCAGGATAGATAAACTTACCATATAATTTAGTAGGAAATTCAACGTTACCAAATTCAACTTTATACGCTTGGTCGCTATTTTCTCGTTCTAATACACCTGCAACTATCACTTCAATCTCATCTAGACGTGCTTTGATTATGTCTCTTGCTTCTTGAATGGACGTTAACTCTTCGACCCATTTTGTGATTTCCTGGTTTACCTCATCTCGAATGATACGTTTGATGTTTTGGTCTTTCTCTGAATCACTATTTGCCAATATTCTAAGGCGGATCGCCTCATCCGGAATGACTAACTGATCACTTGTTTGTGCCTGTGGTTCTTGTATAAAAAGGCTTGAATTTGCTCCAATAAATAATAATAATATGTAAGATATAATAACCATTTGTTTATTTTTCATGTTTCTTCCACCGTCCCCTCTGTCACTCATTGTGGACAGATTAACGGAATCTTAAACTAGTAATTTTTAAAAAATCTAGTAAACTTATAATTTTTTCTTTATACTAAAGATATTGCAGGTTGTTACTAAATCGGAGGTTCCTTAATGAAAAAGAAAAAAGTATTGATACAAGCCATTATTTACTCGGGCATCATTCATCTACTCTATTTTTTATGTATAGCAGTGGTAGGATTGATAACAACGGTGAGATATAAACCAGACATTACTAATCATTGGAATGAGCTAACACCACTTCAACACCAAGTTGCATTTGGCAGTACATACTCTCCCTTTACTTTCTTACTTACGTTCATTGCTATGACCTTTCTGTCTGCAAGCTTTATCATTTTATACCGGAAGCTTTTTCAAAAACCTTAAGTATGGAAGACATAATGTATTTTTTGTTTTATTAAGGCAGACCTCCAACTGGAGGTTTGCCTTAGTAATAAAGATTATAATCCAATTTCAGCAAAGACCATCCGATCTTTCCCATTAATATCGTTAACCACTTCTACATGTCCTTTTTTAAAAGTAGCTTTAAGCATTTCAGCAACTAACTCTCCCTGTCCTACACCAACTTCAAACGCTACAATGCCTTTATCAGATAACACTTGCGGAATTTCTTTCATAAATCTCCGATAAAAATCCAAACCGTCTTTGCCTCCTACTAATGCACGCAATGGTTCATGGTCTTTTACGACTGTTGATAATGTTCGGATATCCTTTTCAGGGATATAGGGTGGATTTGATACCACAACATCAACTTTTTCCCCAGTCTCAATGATAGGCAGCAAGAGATCGCCATGTAAAAAATGAACCTTTGCACCTAAATTGGCAGCATTTTGTTGTGCAACCTCTAAAGACTCTTTTGCAATATCAATCGAGCAGACCTTTAGATTAGGATTTTCTAATGCAAGAGTAATCGCAATAGCACCACTACCTGTGCCTACATCTACAACACGGAGTTCATTACTAACTTCCTTGTAATGCTTTTCAATTCTATTTAACACACCTAATACAAGCTCTTCTGTCTCAGGTCTAGGAATTAACACCTCTTTATTTACCGTAAACTTCCTTCCATAAAACTCTTCAAATCCGATAATATGCTGTAATGGAATTCCTTCTGCTAATTGTTTTACATACACACCAAATTGCGCCTTGACTGCTTCTGGGATTTCCTCTCTAAGATTAGCAAGAAAAGTTGCCCGATTCATTTCCAAAAGATGGCTTAGTAGTAGTTCGGCAGCATTTTCATCTCGACCATTTTCACGTAAAAAAGAAGAAGCCCAATGTAGGGCTTCATATACTTTTGAACCAATCATTACTCAGCCTGCTCCATGCGCTGTGCTTGGTCTTCCATAATTAATGCGTCAATCACTTCATCAAGCTTACCTGTTAAAATTTGGTCGAGTTTTTGTATCGTTAAGCCGATGCGGTGATCTGTTACACGGTTTTGCGGAAAGTTATACGTACGAATTCGCTCAGAACGGTCACCAGTCCCAACCGCTTGTTTACGGTTTTGGTCATATTCAGCCTGTGCTTCGCGTTGGAACTTATCATAAATACGTGCACGTAATACTTTCATTGCTTTTTCTTTGTTCTTAATTTGTGATTTTTCATCCTGACAGGAAACCACTACACCTGTTGGTAAGTGGGTTAGTCGAACAGCAGACATCGTCGTATTAACACTTTGCCCTCCAGGCCCACTTGAAGCAAATGTATCCACACGGATATCCTTTTCGTGAATGTCCACTTCCACTTCCTCTGCTTCTGGTAAAACGGCAACAGTAGCTGTTGAAGTATGAATACGTCCTCCTGATTCGGTTTCAGGTACACGTTGAACACGATGAGCACCATTTTCAAACTTTAGCTTAGAATAGGCACCCTTTCCGTTTATCATAAAGATAATTTCCTTATAGCCACCTACACCAGTTGAATTGGCTTCCATCACTTCTGTCTTCCAACCTTGCATTTCTGCAAAGCGGCTATACATACGGTATAAATCACCAGCAAATAATGCTGCTTCATCTCCACCTGCAGCACCGCGAATTTCCATAATAACGTTTTTATCATCATTCGGATCTTTTGGTATTAGCAGAATTCTTAGGCGTTCTTGAAGTTCTTCTTGCCTTTCTTCAAGCTCATCAATTTCTTCTTTCACCATTTCACGCATTTCTGCGTCTAACTTTTCATCAAGCATCGCTTTCGCATCAGTAAGCTGTTCTTTGACTTCTTTATATTCTCTATATGTCATCACAGTTTCTTGTATATCAGATTGCTCTTTTGAATAATCACGTAGCTTGCCTGTATCATTAACGATAGCTGGATCACTTAATAACTCATTTAATTTTTCATAACGTGCTTCTACAGCTTCTAAACGGTCAAACACATCATTCACCTCAATTTTAGTCCATAACATTCTAATTATAGTATAGGTTAACATAAGCGTCAAAGCAAATTCACATTCACTCTCAAATTACTCTTTTATTTAAGTAATGTGGTAATCCCGTTCCTACTTATTTAGGACTTATTTGGGATTTATTTGGGACTTATGTCGTAGACCTTTACTATCTTATGTAGAATTACTTCTTTCTTTGACGAAACAATACTAGTTTTGTCTTGCTTGAAGGATTTCATGAAGAAAAGGAGAAAATTTTACTATATAGAAAGGGATGGTGTGAAATGAATACTTCTGCACTCGCCAAAAGATTAGGAGTATCCACAAAGACGATTCGCAGATGGATTAAAAACTTTGATTTAACCTGTAATCGAAATGAACATGGACATTATGTCTTTTCTGAGGAAGACTATAAATTATTTTGTAGTATTCGTGATCAATTAAAAAATGGAACACCATCAAACGAAGTAGAAGTCCACCAAGTACGAAAGGGGAACATACGATTTATGAACGGAACGATACAACTACAACCTCCTCAACAGCAGCAACTCGCCAGTTTGATGGACCGAATTGAACGTACCGAGGAAAAAATTGACCAAAAGGCAGACGATGTCGTCTCTTACCAAATCCTTCAGCATCGCAAAGAAATTGACGAGCTTAGCCAAAAGCTTGAAAAGCTAGAATCATATATTCTTCACTTAGAAGAAAAACTGCACGAAAAAACATATTTTGATGAAGTTGCCGCCTCAAAGGATGTAATTCCACTCAAATCAAGGAGAACAAAAATAAAGCTATTTGGTTTTTTATTATAATTTTACCGTAACCTTTCATCACGAATAATAGCTATTCGTTCCTTTTACTAGTCAGTACTGTTCTAATTGGGAATGAATCCTAAACATTCAATTCCTTAGTTAGTCAAAATAGGTTACCAAAGTTTCTAATACTTATTATTTATTCCCTTAGTCAGTAATTTCTTCAATCAAGGTCACAGACTAGTAATATAAGTTTCATATAACAAAAAAAGACTGGCACTTGACCAGTCTTTAATTTTACCTAGCAACGTCCTACTCTCACAAGGGGAAACCCCTAACTACCATCGGCGCAAAAGAGCTTAACTTCCGTGTTCGGTATGGGAACGGGTGTGACCTCTTTGCTATGGTCACTAGATATATGAAGGAATTCGTCCCTTCAAAACTAGATAACGTTGTATAAGACTATCATTCATTCGTATTGTCTAGCTTCGGCTCCTAACCTCTCGGTAACTTCACTTCCTCTGTCAAAGTCTACCGACTTTTCCGACAGAAGCGCAAGTTCCTTTCGAGGCTGACCAGTCGCCTCAGCCTTTCATTTGGTTAAGTCCTCGATCGATTAGTATCAGTCAGCTCCACACGTCACCGCGCTTCCACCTCT
>Ga0182742_1000939_pt1 | contig 40746 bp, 40 predicted proteins | sample eDN5th37CBELigMG_FD_128880 | JGI IMG/M metagenome (GOLD analysis project Ga0182742, IMG submission 128880) | Enriched Miracle-Growth compost microbial communities from Emeryville, California, USA - eDNA 5th pass 37_C BE-Lig MG (version 2)... ... | reverse complement strand
GTTCGTGTTTTATGAAGAAATTACCCTTGAAACAGATAAAAAAATAGAATATGATAACCAAAAGGCAAACTATAAGGGGATGGATTAGATTGGGTGGTATCCAGCGGAAAAAGATCATGTTACTTGGTTCAGGTGAACTTGGGAAAGAAGTTATCATTGAGGCGCAACGTTTAGGGGTTGAGACGATAGCGGTTGACCGCTATGAAAATGCTCCAGCCATGCAGGTAGCACATCGATCTTTTGTTGTGGACATGCTTGATGGCATTTCACTTCGTAGAGTCATAGAAAAAGAGAAACCAGATTTGGTTGTACCTGAAATTGAAGCAATTGCTACGGAAACGTTATTGGAGCTTGAACAGGAAGGGTATCATATTGTTCCGACGGCAAAAGCGACAAATTTGACAATGGACAGGGAAGGAATTCGGCGGTTGGCGAGTGAAGAACTAGGGCTTCCTACGGCGAAGTACGCTTTTGCCAATAATCTCGAAGAATTAAAAGTAGCTGTAGAGGAAATCGGCGTCCCTTGTGTGATCAAACCAATTATGAGTTCTTCAGGAAAAGGACAAAGTGTTTGCCGTTCACTAGAAGAAATTGAACAAAGTTGGAATGAAGCGATTACGGGTGGCCGCGCGAATAAAAACCGCGTCATCGTCGAAGAATTTATCCATTTTGATTCGGAAATTACCTTGTTAACCGTCCGTTCAAGTTCCGGAACAACTTTTTGTCCTCCAATTGGACACGTGCAAAAAGATGGGGACTATATCGAATCCTGGCAGCCACATGAGATGTCAGCGGAACAACTCTTGGAAGCGCAAGAGGTTGCGAAAAAAATTACGGATGCTCTTGGTGGCTATGGTTTGTTTGGAGTCGAACTATTTCTTTCCACGTCAGGTGTCTATTTTAGTGAAGTGTCGCCACGACCACATGATACGGGAATGGTGACGATGGCAACCCAAGATTTGTCTGAGTTTGCGTTACATATTCGAGCGATATTAGGGTATCCAATTCCAGCGGTTCAGCTATGGAAGGCTGGTGCAAGTCATACGATTAAAGCTCGCGAAGAAAGCAAGAGTTACGAAGTGACTGGAATTGCTGAAAGTTTAGGTGTTCCGAATACACAGGTTCGTGTGTTTGCTAAACCGGAAACAAAAATCGGCCGACGCATGGCGGTTGTGTTAAGCAATGCCGATTCGGTAACAGAAGCAAGGGATAAAGCAAAGCTAGCGGCTTCTAAAATCGAGGTTTGTTATGATGGCGCAACTAGTAAAATGAACAACTAGAAAATAGAGAAAGTGGGACGGAAGATGAAAACAAAAAATCGTTGGTTAATCGCACTATCAGCAGTTGGGATTCACCTTTCAATCGGTTCGGTTTACGCATGGAGCGTGTTTACAAAACCCCTTCAACACGAGATGGGCTGGGGGTTGAAGGAGATTTCGCTTACGTTTAGCTTGGCCATTCTTTTTTTGGGATTATCGGCTGCGTTTTTAGGACATTTTGTTGAAAAGTTTGGCCCACGAGCCGCCGGTACTTTAAGTGCCGTGTTTTTTGGAACAGGAGTTGCTGGGGCAGGGTTGGCTATACAGTTAGAATCATTGATGTTGCTTTATTTCTTTTACGGAATGATTGCTGGGATTGGCTTAGGTGTCGGCTATATCACACCTGTTTCAACGTTGGTCAAATGGTTTCCTGACAGACGAGGTCTTGCAACGGGATTAGCGATTATGGGATTTGGATTTGCTGCGATGATTGCAAGTCCAATTATGAATTTTTTAATTGAAAACTACGGCATTTCTAATACCTTCTATATTCTTGGAGCATGTTATTTCGTCATCATTTTTTGTTCTGCTCAGTACCTTGCACCACCGAAACAGGGTTGGATTCCAAAAGGCATGCAATCAACAGGGAAAACTTCAGGGAACGTGAAACTGAAGGAAGATTTGCGTCAGTTAACCGCAAATGAAGCGGTCAAAACGCGTGAGTTTTGGGCGTTATGGTTGATGCTATTCATTAATATCACGTGCGGTATTGCGATCCTCGCGGTTGCTTCACCGATGGCACAAGAGCTAGTCGGAATGTCTGCCGCGGGGGCAGCGACAATGGTTGGAGTCATGGGGTTATTTAATGGAGGCGGAAGAATTGTGTGGGCTACCATTTCGGATTATATCGGCAGACCCAATGTCTACACATTATTTTTCGCTCTTCAAGTGGTCGCCTTTTTCTTACTGCCTAATCTAACAGTTGGATTGCTATTTTCGATTACCGTTTACTTGATTATGACCTGTTATGGAGGAGGATTTTCCTCAAACCCGGCCTATATTGGTGACTTGTTTGGGACAAAGCAGCTTGGTGCGATCCATGGTTATATCTTGACAGCATGGGCGGCTGCCGGTTTAGCTGGACCAATCTTTGTCTCGTGGGTAAGGGAAACAACGGGGAGCTATCAAGGCACATTGGTCATATTCTCAGGAATCTTTGTTTTAGCTTTAGCGGTTTCCCTTCTAATTCGTTTGGATATTCGAAAACTACGAGAAGCGAATGAAAAGCAAATGGTGAAAAACGCGGGATAAAGCATGTGGTTGCTGGTGTAACCTATGTAGATTCGAAAAAGGCTGTTTATAACAGCCTTTTTCAATTGGACTTTATGTCATTTTAAACGTGTCGCGAGTAAACAACTACGGGTTTAGGTGCCTTAATACTAGAGCACCCAATCCGATTTACCGTGAATTTTAAAAAAGCCATTTCACAGTAAAACGGCTTTTTTAGTTCTATTTAATGTGGTGTATTTTAATTTCATGCCAAATAGACTTCCAATTCTTTTTAATCATTCGCTCCTCGTAAACTGCCGCAAGTTCTTTTGTTTCCGTAAAAAAGGGTGTTGGTTTCAATTCTAAATTGAGGACATCATCTAGTCCGTATGGGGCACTAAGAACTAAATGGTTTTCCTCGTCAAGCTTTACTCCAAGGGCTGTCGCAGTTTCTGGAAACTTTGAAATAGCATCTTCTGAAGATGTATACGGAGGAAGATTGTTAATGACGTGCATTCTAGCTTCATTTTTCACGGACCAGGGTATATTAGGTAGAATGCTTTTTAACTTATTCTCTATCTCTTTTTCATGATCCTCATCAATGTTTGTGTGGTCAAAATAGATCAAATCAATATCTGGTATTGCAGTTGGTTTTTTAAAGCCATGAATAGCGTCCCAGATTTTTGATCGCACAAATCCTGCACATATCCACCAGTCAGGTAAGTTTATTGTGCTCGCAACCGTTAGAATCTCCATCATTTTTTTATCGCTTTCGATTAGTGTGATCACATCTTCTTTCTTCTTTATCATTTTAAACATCCCCTCACAAAGCGAACGTACATTACTATATTAGCGCATCAAGCATGAACGGGGAATGTTCGATTGCTTACCATTTATTCTAGTAGCAAAATTAGTTGTGATCTATTTACTTACACAAATCAAACCAACAGGTTTGTGTTAAATAGCTTATCCAAAGATAAAATCACTCATTATAATTGTAGCCAATCTCAACTTGGCAGATTATGAAGGTTTGTCGCCAACTCATGGAAAAAGCGATAAAGGTCTTTGACACCAAGATTGTCAGCACTTCCAATTCCGATGAAATCAAAATGGTCCCAACCGGTATGAACCGGGAAATAGTTCCATACGCCTTTTTCTATATCGCCATCGTATCTTTTATATGGGTGACCGAAAGGATACTTTGATGAAATGACACTCACAATTCCATCGTTTGGCCACCATGTTTCATCTATTACAGGTTCAGGGCTATTCCGCTTGTAAGAACCGATAAAAAGGCTTGAGTTTCTCATTAACGGGTGTAAGGATAGCTTCGGGATTGCCTTACCTGTAAAAGGATCTTGGTAAGTTGCTTTCCCGGTGTAAGAAAAATAATAAACATCAGGATGTGTTTTAACCCATTGGTTAATGGCGGCAGCGCCCCAAGTGGATAAGTCATGGGAACTAATGTCTTCACTGTCCCAAACGGAACTATGGTAAACACGATCCAAATAGTCAAGGAAAGATTCACCAAGGTTGCGTTTCAATCCCCAGTGATCCAACTTATAATCGTAAGCAAGTGTCTCAGTTTTCGCGCCAGATAAACTGGCAGCTTTCAATATCCATTCTTGAATGAGCGGAGCAATGCGCTGTTCATCAGCAAACGTGGAGCCATTATGCGGCGTGCCGATTGTGGTGACACTGTGAACCCAGTTTTTCCCGCCTTGGAATAAGGGAGATATCCCTTCTTCTGGATGCTTAAGGTAATGTTTGCGTTCCTCTTCTGAGCCATTTTTTAAAAGTTCGACAAGCGTTCGAGCGGTTTGACCACCCATGCTGTGACCAATCAAATGAATTTTGTGCTGGTGATCCCATTGACTAAAAATTCCTGGATAGGTACGTCCATAGCGGTTGTGCCCATATTTTTCCGCATGGGTAGCACCATAGTCAACGGTTCCACCTTTTAGATAATAATAAAGCTCGACAGCACGGTCATAATTACTTGAGACCGGACCGACTGTTGCTGTAAAGGTACGATGTCCTGTTTCGTTCAAGTTTCGTTCGACATCTTTCAAGCCACCCCAATATTTAATGCCTCCCATTTCGTCTCTGCCCCAGCCTGTTAAACCATGAACAAGCACTAGCGGATAATCATTTCCAATCCTCTGCCCGTTTTCCTTTCCAATCTCTGCAAAAGGTGTTGTCCATAGGGTCGCTAGAGATAAAGCGTTTACAAAACAAGGCGATAAGACCAAACAAAAAACCCCCTCGCTTACAATAGAATCCTTAAATATACTAATTTCGCTATGAATCTGTTAAAAACCTGCAAATAGGCGGAAAAACTTGCGGAAATGGGAGAGGTACAGTAATCGCGGGAAGGTATCGATGCCCGTGGAAGAGTAAAAAAGAGATGAGTGGTAATCGAGCGAGGTTGTCGATGCCCGTGGAAGAGTAAAAAAGAGATGAGTGGTAATCGAGCGAGGTTGTCGGTGCCCGTGGAAGAGTAAAAAAGAGATGAGCGGTAACCGAGCGAGGTTGTCGGTGCCCGTGGAGGAGTAAAAAAGAGATGAGTGGTAATCGAGCGAGGTTGTCGATGCCTGTGGAGGAGTAAAAAAGAGTTGAGCGGTAAGCGAGAGAGGCCGTCGATGCCCGTGGAGAAGTAAAAAAGGGGTGAGCGGTAAGCGAGAGTGGTTGTCGGTGCCCGTGGAAGAGTAAAGAAGAGTTGAGCGGTAAGCGAGAGAGGCCGTCGATGCCCGCGGAGGAGTAAAAAAGAGATGAGTGGTAATCGAGCGAGGCTGTCGGTGCCCGTGGAGGAGTAAAAAAGAGTTGAGCGGTAAGCGAGAGAGGCCGTCGATGCCCGTGGAGGAGTAAAAAAGGGGTGAGCGGTAACTGAGCGAGGTTGTCGATGCCCGTGGAGGAGTAAAAAAGAGTTGAGCGGTAAGCGAGAGAGGCCGTCGATGCCCGTGGAGGAGTAAAAAAGGGGTGAGCGGTAACCGAGAGAACAGTGTAAGTACGCCCTTTGGGTACGATTTGCGACCATATTGGAGCATTTCTACGAATCGCTATTATTAGACGGCAATTAATTTGGGCTCATCTTGTTATATATGAAATTATCATTGGATATGCCGTTTTACGGATTATGTTAACTTTAGTATTATATTTGTATACCTTTTAGAAACTTAGTAATCAGCGGTTGCTTCTGAAATGATTGATTTTAGAGGACGTATCTTGAAAAATGAACTAAGAATGAGTATTTAAAAATGATAACCAAAAGGAGTGGTTGGTTGGAAACCGATAGGATTCGAAAACCTTCATTTATGTACGCTTTGTCTATGTTAATTTCTTCGATTGCAATTGTCTCAATTGGGATACTTGCATTTGATGCACCGATTCAAATTTTGATGTTGATCAGCATGCTTGTTTTGATTCCGTTTATGATGGGATTGGGATATTCCTATAAACAAGTTGAAAAGTCGATGTTGACGTCGATGAGTAGGGCGCTACAGCCTGGTCTGATTCTTTTAACCGTCGGAATTTTAATCGGTGCATGGATTGCATCCGGAACGGTCCCTACCTTGATTTATTATGGTGTAAAGGCTGTTTCGCCAGAATTCTTTTTAGTCACAACCCTGATTTTCACTTCAGTTGTGGCGATTTTTACCGGAACTTCATGGGGAACCGTTGGTACTGCTGGCGTGGCGATGATGGGAGTAGGTACGGCGTTAGGAATTCCCGTTGGTGTAACGGCAGGGGCGATTGTGAGTGGAGCTTATTTTGGGGATAAAATGTCACCACTTTCCGATACTACGAATCTAGCTCCAGCCGTAAGTGGCGGAGAGATTTTCGCTCATATTAAGCATATGCTTTGGACGGCTTTACCTGCTTACATCATTACCGCAATCATTTTCACGATTATTGGTTTAAAATACAATGCGACGACAGTGGATGCAGCAAGCATTTCTCAATTGACAGCAAATTTAAATGAGCACTTTAAGCTTGGGATTGTTACCTTGCTTCCAATTGTTGTGCTAATTACATTGTTAATTTTAAAGAAACCGGCTGTTCCTTCAATCTTTATTGGAGCTGCAGTTGGTGGCGTGATTGCCGTTGCTTATCAAGGAACGAGCTTAGCAGACACTCTTTCAATTTTTTATGATGGTTACCAAGTTGACTCAGGCATTGCAATGGTTGATGAATTGCTGCAACGCGGTGGTTTAACAAGTATGCTTGGTTTAATTGCATTATTTTTATTCGCACTTGGATTAGGTGGAATGTTGGCAGAATCAGGTGTGCTTGAAGCATTGATTGCCTCGTTTGCGGATAAAATTCAACATACCGGGACACTTGTATTTGTAACCATTGTCGTTAGTTATGCAACGCTGATGATTGGTGGCTCGGTTTATTTTTCAACCGTTATGGGTGGAACATTAATGAGACCGATTTTTGAAAGATTGAACTTAAAGCCTGAGAACTTATCAAGGATTCTGGAAGATACCGGAACACAGGCGGCGCCCCTTGTGCCTTGGACAGGTGGGGGAATGTATACTGCTGCAACGCTAGGTGTCGCAACGACGACTTATCTGCCATTCGCTTTCTTGGCGTTTATAACCCCAATGATTTCGTTATTCTACGGAATTACCGGGTTAACAATGACGAAGAAAGAGCAACCTGAAAAAAAGGAAAAGAAACCGAAGCAAGAAAAGAAAAAAACGGCGATGCAGCCGCTTGAAGCTTAAAGTTTTAAAAGGATTAAAAGGAAAAGGGCGTATGCTTGGGCATATGTCCCTTTTCTTTTGGTGAATTTTTAAGCTTCATAGCCTAAATGGAGTAGGAGATAATTCCTGTTTGGTCGAATTTAGGCTAAAAATGTTAAAATTCGTAAGAAAATAGGTCGAATTTTGTTCATGTAATCTTTATGAAGTTATTAATCTAGCTACATACTAGTGCAACATCTCTTTTTTAGAATAAAGTTGTATACATATTCGAGATAGGAGTTGGACAAAATGAACAAAAAATTTTTATTAGGAACAGGTTTAGTATTTACATTGTTATTCAGCCCGTTTGGTCAAGCGTTTGCGTCAGAACCAACTGTTGGTGAAAGGAAGCAAGTGGATAATATTGCTCACCGAGGGGCAACTGCTTATGCGCCTGAAAACACAATTGCCGGTTTTGATTTGGCAGTGGATATGAAAGCCGATTATATTGAAATCGATGTACAACGAAGCAAAGATGGGGAATTAGTATTAATCCACGATACGACCGTGAACCGAACTACTGACGGAACTGGAAAAGTAGGAGATTTAACTTTTGAACAGTTGCGAAGCCTTGATGCTGGTAGTTGGAAAGGAGAACAATTTACAGGCGAACAAATACCGACATTTGAAGAAATTCTTGATCGCTACCATGGCAAAGTTGGGATTTTAATTGAATTAAAAGCGCCGGAACTTTACCCTGGGATAGAAGAACAAGTGGCTGAAGCGTTAAAAGAGCGAAATCTGGACAAACCTCAAAATGAAAAAATCATTATTCAGTCGTTTAATTTTGAATCGATGAAAAAAACGAATGAATTGCTTCCGAAAGTTCCTATTGGTGTATTAACTAGCAATCGTGCACATACAACACCGGAGGCTTTGCAAGAATTTTCAACATATGCCGATTGGTTTAATCCAAGCTATGGTATTGTGACCAAAGATTTAGTGAATCAAGTTCATTCTCTTGGAATGCAAATTGGCTCATGGACCGTGCGCAGCCAGGAAGCTGCAGACTTTTTATTCGAAATGGGAGTCGACGCGATCATTTCCGATTACCCTGATTATGTTGATCCTCGGAACTAAAAAAATGAAAAAGCAAACTCAGCTTTTTAAGCGAGTTTGCCTTTTTATTTTTTTATAAAAATATTTTTCATTATCATCCTTCTAGTTCTGCAAATATTTCACTGAAATAGTTCGCAGCAGCTACCATTCGCGGTCCATACCAGAACATTTCTCCGTCGAGGATGAAGGGTTTCACATGAGGTAAAAACTCCCTAAATTCGGTTAGATGTTTTTCTTTAAACGGAAACGGCTCAGTGGCTAAAAACAGATAATCTAGTTCCGCTTTTTGAAAATCTGTTTCGGTGACGGCAGGGTAGCGCCCATCATATGTGCTAAACACATTTTTAAAGCCCATTGAGGTTAAAAGCGAATGGATATAGGTGTTGTTCCCAACGACCATATATGGTTTCCGCCAAATTACATAAGCGACCTTTTTGCCTGTTAGCTTTGGAAGGTTTTGAAATCCGGTTTGGATGGTGCTAAGGAGTTGTTCGGCTTCCTGTTTGCGATTGGTTAGTTTACCTAAGTCCGCAATCATTTTATAAGCAGTTTGGACAGAGTCTACTTCCGCGACATAGACGGGAAACTCTTTTTCAAGCTGTTCAACGATTTCCTTCGTGTTCTCCTCTTTTTCAGCTAAAATTAAATCTGGTTTTAAATGTCTGATTTTATCAAGCTGGATTTCTTTTGTTCCACCAACGGGGACGGCTTGCTGTACCTTTTCTTGGGGATGAATACAATAGCGTGTCCGGCCAACGATTTCATTTTCTAAACCTAATGAATAAAGCGTATCGGTCAGGCCGGGTGCTAAGGAGATGATTCGCTTTGGTGGAAACGCGAATTCAACGGTGCGGTCCAAATGGTCGGTACTCTTTTTTACTACCATAATAGATTCCTCCCTTCAATCTTAATCTTCCTTCCTTTTACTTTATCAAAAACGTCCGAATGCCACTAATTTTTACAAAAAATGTTTCATAAAGTTGATAGACCTTAAGTTTAATCTTATCTATAGTTTAGATAAGGAGTTGAAGATATGATTGGAATGAATATCCGTATTTTACGGAAACGAAATAAAATGAGCCAGGAAGTACTGGCTGAGAAAATTGATGTATCGCGGCAGACGATCACAAAATGGGAAAATGGTGAAGCTTTGCCCGACATTCAAAAAAGCAAAAGGATGGCCGATCTTTTCCAAGTATCATTGGATCAGTTCACTGGAGAGCTGAGTGAAGAAGAGTTGATGCAGATTGGGCCGAAAGGAAAACAATTTTTTGGTGTTGTGAAAGTGGGCGAACGAGGACAAATTGTCATCCCAAAGGAAGCGAGGGAGCTGTATCAGATTCAGGCTGGCGATAAGCTGGTGGTGTTGGGCGAAGACGTGACGAAAGGGATTGCGATTTTAAAAAGCGAAAGTTTTCTCGAGTTTGCCGAAATGATTCGGAAAGCAGAACCTGAAGAGGAGTCAAACAATGAGTAAAATTGTTTTCTTTTCGATTCCTGCCCATGGACATACAAACCCGACACTTCCTGTTGTTTCTAAGCTAGTCAACGCTGGTCATGACGTTTGGTATTATAGTTTCAATGAATTTCAAGAAAAAATTGAAAAAGCTGGGGCGACGTTTATTTCATGTGATGCTTATTTACCACCTATTGATCAAAAAGAGTTGGAACGAAAAGTAGGGAAAGACTTTGCCGCTTTGATTGAAATGGTTGCCGATACAACCATTCGTTTAGATGAAAAAGTATGTGCGGAATTAATGGGAATTCAACCTGATTGTATTGTTTATGATTCGGTTTGCTTTTGGGGGAAACTTATTGCGAAGAAATTAGGAATCAAGGCTATTTGTTCGACTACCACCTTTGCTTTTAACAAACATACGGCGAAGTTGATGAAACGTGGGGTAAAAGAAATTTTTGGAATGATTTTCGGAATGCCCCGAATCAAGAATAAAATGCAACTTTTGCAATCTTATGGGTATAAGGTGGAAAACTTTGTTTCGTTGATTCAAAATGACAATGAAACTCATACTATTGTCTATACAACAAAAGAATTTCAGCCTATGGTAGAAACGTTTTCTAAAAAAGTTCGGTTCGTCGGTTCTTCGATTGTGCGAGGAACGGGACCTTGTAAGGAGAATAGCGGTAAAGGCGATAAAAGCGTCATTTATATTTCTTTAGGGACTGTTCTTAACCAAAACAACAACTTTTATCAAAACTGTTTGCAGGCATTTGGAGACAAAGAAGGTTATGAAGTCATCATGTCGGTGGGAGAGAAGACGGACCTGTCTTCGTTCGGTCCGTTCCCTGGCAATTTTACTGTGGAGAAGCTAGTGGACCAGTTAGCTGTTTTACGGAAAGCAAATGTCTTTATCACGCATTGTGGCATGAATAGTGTGAATGAGAGTTTGTATTATGCAGTGCCAATGGTGTTAATGCCATTGCATGGTGAAGAACGAATGGTAGCAAACCGAGTGGCTGAACTCGGTGCGGGCATCATGCTGAACAAAACCAAGCCAAAAAACTTGGCAGAATCAGTGGAAGAGGTTCTTGAGAATTCATACTATCGGGTAAACGCTCAGAAACTCTCGGAAAGCTATCAACAATCAGGCGGTGCGGTGGCAGCAGCTGAGGTGATCCAAGAGGTGATTAATCAAAAAGCTTAAGGTTTGTGAGGTTGTGTGAATATAGTGAAGAAAAGCTAAGGAAAGCATTAGAGAGAAAGAAGGGGTTAGATGGGGAAGACACGAAAGAAAGGGAAAAAACAGCCGAAACAAACCGGAAAGGAAGTACTGAACGGGTTTTTTTGGAGACTTGTCCCATTTTTGATTTTGCTCCTGGTTCTGTGTTATGTTGCAGTTCTTGGCAATGGATATGAGATATTTGAAGAGCGCGGTTGGAATCCTATGCTTGTGCTTGTTCTCCGTTATTTTGACCATATTGTGTTGGCGCTTATTCCGATGGTGATTGCGCTGCTTTTGTTATGGTTTTATGTGCGAGCATGGATTCGTTGGATTCAGAACAAGGAAGGTACCATAAAAAAACAGCTAGCCAAGATTCTTATTGCAAGTGTTCTATTTTTGGGTGCTTTAAGTGTTTTATTAAGCGTTTCGATTAATTTATGGTCGACTGTTTTTCAAGCCCCTGATGATTATTGGCAAAGAGAGTGGGACCTAAAATAAATAGAATACTAGAAGTGACGTTAGCACTTCTAGTAAGATTAAAATTATCCCGCATTAACTGGTAGTAAAATACCATGGAATGAAGTTACAATTTATTCTCTTTCTCCAGAAAGGATTTGCCCAATTTCATCAAATACTGTTGTTTCGACGGGTAAGGGAACTTTTTCGTGGAATGTTGCATACCAAACATACATGTCCTCGCGAACGTAAAAACGGTTGGGCTGGACATTGTCTGCATTGTTTATCACGATTGTTTTTGCAGCATCTTCAGCAAATCCGTAGATAACCGAGAAATCATCATCCACATTGGCCCGCCAGTCAATAGGGCCTCTGTCTCCTCTTTCTTCTTTAAATTCTTGACAATCCATCATCGGCGTGATGACTTTTTTAAGATCAGTTAACTCTTCATTTAACCATACCGGGACGATCCCTGAACTAGTCTCGGCGAATGCTAAATCAGAATCCGTATCAACCAAAAGAATTCGTTTGCAATCGCCAAATTGCGCCTTTATTTTTTCACAAATGTTTGTTTCTAGGGAAGTGGTGGGAATCGGTGAGGTCGTAGGTTTCATTGATTGGAAAATAAATAGTGCTAATCCAAACAATAATCCGATACAGAGTGCGGCAATGAATGATTTTTTTCCCATCATGGCTCCTCCAATATAAAAAATGAAAACATACTCTGTTGGTATTCCATTATACGAAATAGAATTAGAACATTTTCATGTCGGTTTTTATATTCCATTCGTATTCTGTAAGACAATCCTCCACCCATCAGGATCCGCTATGGTTATTCCGTTTTTTTCCCAATAAGGATTTTCAGGCTTAACCTCTGTATAACCCATTTCTGCAAGGTGCGCTGCGATGCAATCGCGTTTTTCTTTGTCCGGAATGTAAAAGACAAGTAAATTATCTTCAGTAGGGGCAGGGCAAGGGCTGCCGTTTTCATGCTGGGTAAATTCTAGGTGATAGCCGGTACCAGGAAGTCCGAGCATCACCCCATCGTAGCCGTCATGTTTTTCAAAAGAACCTACGACTTCTAGACCCAGTCCGTCATGGTAAAACTCGACCATTTTCGTTAATTGATCCGTTGGGCGGGCGATTCGAAACTGAACGGCAGGAAGTCTGTCTGACCATTTTGTCATCATTCTTACTTACACCTCATTTAATTCTTTACTCTATTATAAAACCACAACGCTATTTTCGTATATGAAACTCCCAGACTATTAAAAAAATAGTTCAATCTATTTTTAACGGAAGATGGGAAATTAAATTTTTCAGGAGATAATATTTTACTATTGTAAAATGACAAAATAATCTATATAATCAGGTCTAACAATAAAAGACAGTTGTGTTTTTACAGAGGACTAAAGGGTAGTTAATATGCTAGAGACAGGGAAAAAGATGGACCTTTTCATGCTAGTTTTATAACAATCCAGACATCACATAATTTTGGGGGAATGATAGATGAAAAGCATATGGGGAATGTGGAATCGACTGAGTTTAGTAAAACAAATCTTAATCGGATTGATTGTAGGGATTATATTAGCGGTTACGGTTCCGGATGCTGCAAAACCAATTGTCATCTTAGGATCATTGTTTGTGGGTGCGTTAAAAGGGATTGCTCCGATTCTTGTATTTTTCTTAGTTATGGCGGCGATTGTTCAACATAAACGTGGACAGAAAACGAATATGAAAACGGTTGTTATTCTTTATTTATCAGGGACTTTTTTAGCGGCACTTGTTGCGGTAATTGCGAGCTTCTTATTTCCGGTTCAGTTAACGCTTGCCTCAGGTGCAGAAGATTTAACACCTCCTGGTGGGGTAGTTGAGGTTCTGAAAACATTATTGCTAAATGTTGTGGATAATCCATTTAATGCAATCGCGAATGCGAATTACATTGGAATATTGGCCTGGGGGCTTGTGCTTGGTTTTGCGTTAAGAAGTGCGTCGGATTCAACGAAAATGGTGATTTCCAATGTTTCCGAAGGTATTTCAAAAATGGTTACATGGGTAATCAAGCTGGCGCCGTTTGGAATTATGGGACTTGTGATTGAATCGATCACAACAAGCGGTCTCGATTCATTATTGGGTTATGGGAAACTGCTTGCAGTTTTACTAGGGTGTATGTTCTTTGTGGCCCTTGTGGTAAACCCATTGCTTGTATTTGTAACAGCGCGCCGAAATCCATATCCACTTGTATGGACGGCAATTAAAGAAAGTGGAATGACCGCATTCTTCACGCGAAGCTCGGCAGCAAACATTCCCGTGAATATGCGATTATGTGAGAAGTTAGGCTTGAACAAAGATTCTTATTCAGTGTCCATTCCATTAGGAGCCACCATCAATATGGCAGGCGCGGCGGTCACAATTACGGTATTGACTCTTGCAGCAGTTTATACTTTGGAAATTCCTGTGGACATTCCGACAGCGATTATTCTTAGTGTTTTGGCAGCAGTGAGTGCTTGTGGTGCCTCTGGGGTTGCTGGTGGGTCGTTGCTGTTGATTCCGTTAGCGGCAAGTCTTTTTGGAATTCCGAATGAAGTGGCGATGCAAATTGTTGGGGTCGGCTTTATCATTGGTGTTTTACAGGACTCGGTTGAAACCGCACTTAATTCATCCACCGACGTGGTGTTTACTGCAGCAGCAGAGTATAGAGAGTTGGGGACAAGATCGTAAAGTGTAGGGATATTGTATAGTAATGTTAATAAAGTTGGCTATAAGGGGCGAACCAAATAATGTGGTTTCGCCCCTTTATGTGTTCATTTTGGTCCAGGATTGTACATAAATTAAGGGTCCTTTTAAAAATAGAAGTTTAGGTTATATGATGAATGAAGAGAATGCTATTCTGTTTCTATAATAAACGTTATGGAACAGAAGGAATTGTGGTTTTGGGAACGAACAATTTTAAGAAAGAAGTTTTCTTAATAGGGATAGTTGGGTTAATTGAAGCAATTGATTTCTTGAAAAAATCAATCCAACTGGATTTATAGGGGAATAATGGATAGGCATTAAAAGCATCTAAAATGGGAGAGGGATTCATTGGAAAATATTTATATTGTTAGGCATTGTGAAGCACAAGGGCAGCCACCTGAAGCCCGTTTAACGGAAAAAGGCCTTCAACAGGCTAATGAGTTAGCGGCATTCTTTGCTGATAAGAAAATTGATCGAATCATTACTAGTCCGTATAAACGGGCAATCGATACGATGCAGCCATTTGCAACGAAGGTGAATGTTGAAATTGAGCTGGACGAGCGCTTAACAGAACGGGTTCTTAGCACGAAGAACCTGCCTGATTGGCTGGAAAAGTTGGAAGCAAGCTTCGAAGATTTGGACTTGAAATATGATGATGGTGAATCTAGTCGCGAAGCAATGAACCGAATTGTTGAAGTGGTTGATGACGTTATAAACACCGATGACCACCAGAATACGATTATTGTGACACATGGAAATCTGATGTCATTGCTGTTAAAGCATTTTAATCAAGAGTTTGGATTCGAAGAATGGAAAAATCTTCGGAACCCTGATGTGTATCTCTTAAATCATGAAAAAGGTAGGGTCACTCAATTAGAGTTCACAGTGACGACCTAATCTATCTGGCAATATTAATAGAAAACACTCTTGCTGAAGCCAATTTGGTTACAAGGAGAGTGAATCTACGTATAGATTCACTCATCATGATTTATTTGTTTTTAATTGGACGCTCAAGAGTCAAGATTTCCTCTTCAAGTGAAGCAAATTGTTGTTCAACAACATGCCTAGCATCTAGGACCGCTGCGTTATAAAAATGAGGAGCAAGAGACTTTTTTACAAAATCTAATACTCTTTCTGCAGCAAATTCAGTGATCTCTTCATCTCTTTCTTGTGAAAAGAAAGATTGAATCTCAGAAATCATAAGTTGCTGTTGATCTTTTGAAAGTTTAATAAACATAAAAAACACTCCCTTGATTGTATGACTGTACTATACAGGGAAAATAGCGAAAATCAAAGACTGTACTATCATGAAAAATTATGTACAGGAGTTTGAGTAACAAGGCGCCCCGAAAGGTCTTGTTTCACAGAAAATGTTCCACAGAAATAGAGTTACTATTCTAACGAAATATTCCATATATATGGTGTAAAAGCGAATGGGAGAGTGTGGATTGGAGAAGCAGGGTTCCCGGTTTCGGTGGGTTGTTTTTGGGTGTGTGTTGTTTACATATTTGTTTATGTCGAGTCAGCGGACTGCTCCGGGGCTGATTACGAATGAAGTGATGCGGGATTTTCAGGTGAGTGCGGCGACGATTGGGTTGCTGGCGAGTATGCAATTTTTGGTTTATACAGGTTTGCAAATCCCGATGGGGCTGTTGGCGGATCGGTTTGGGCCTAATTTTTTTCTGATTATTGGATCGTTTCTGACGGGGATTGGCACGATTATTTACAGTCTTGGCACACATGAAGTAGTGCTGTTTATTGCGAGAATCTTAACGGGCATTGGTGATGCGACCATCTGGGTCAACTTGGTGTTGATCTTGAGCCGTTGGTTTAGTGCAAAAGAATTTTCTCGGTTTATTGGAGTGGCGGCAATGACGGGAAGTCTTGGGTTTCTGGTAGCGACTGTGCCGTTTGCAGCTTATATTGATTATCTTGGCTGGCGTCCTGCTTTCTTTTCAACCGGTGTTTTATTATGTTTGTGTGCGGCCGTCCTTTATTATGTTCTTGTTAAAAAAACGAACCAACCTCTTTTTGAAAGAAGGGAAATGAAACGGGAGAAAACAACGGTTCTTTTGCGAAAGATTGTTTCTAGTCGTCAAGCATGGGCGTTGTTTTTATGTCATTTTGGACTTGTCGGAACGTATGTCGGATTCATCGGTTCCTGGGCGGTTCCGTATGGGATGAATCTTTATGGTATGACTCGTACCAATGCAAGTCAGCTCGTGTTGGTTGGCTTGGTGGGAGCGCTCATCGGGGCGCCGCTAGCAGGTTGGATTTCCAGCAGATTGGGAATGATTAAAAAACCATATATCGTCGTGCATGCTTTGATTGTGTTATGTTGGTCGACTTTTCTTGTGACCGATGCAAATCCACCCGTTCTCTTTCTGACCATCCTTTTCTTCGTGATTGGTCTTGCATACGGGGCCAATGCTTTAACGTTCGCGTCTGTACGGCAGTCATTTCCGCTTCACGAATCCGGGATTGCTTCTGGGTTCGCAAACACAGGAGGATTTTTAAGTGCAGTCTTTCTGCCGAGCATTTTCGGTTTGTTGTTGGATTATTCTCAGTCTGCTACTGGGAGCATCGGCGATGGCTACTATTTTGGCTTTATCACTCCAGTTTTGTTCTCAAGCTTGGGCTTGATTGGTGTGCTGATGTTGAAGGAGAAGGTTCAGGAGCAGGGGAGTGTGGCAAGTAGTTAGTACGCGGCTGTCTGTCTTCTTCTGGCCATATTGAAAAATAGTTATCCTAAAATTGGGGGATGCCTTTTTTAGGATTAAGTAAAAGAGTACTGTCTTTTGAATAAGGAAACAATAATCCCTAATGACGTTTAGAGAAGGGGATTATTCGTGAGAAAGACTATTTTTATAACCCTCATTTACCTATTGATTGAAAGCTTCTCTTTTTCAGTCTCTAGTTTCGCAGAAAATCAAACACAAGATGAAATGAACGCGGTATTAAAAACGTTCCTACCACCAAATGCACAACTCGTCTATCCTGAAGCACCGAAAGGAACGAAATCTTATCAGTTTTATGATTTCGATCAAGACGGACAAAACGAGTTGATCGTCACTTTTAAAATGAAAGCAGCAGACCAACCAAACCCTTCGCAATACGGTGTGATCCTATTAAGAAAAAACAAAGAGGGCTGGGAAAAGGTTTGGGAAACACAGACTCAGGGAGTAGGGTTACCTTACTCAGGTTTTGCTGATCTTACGGGAGATGGAAAAAAAGAATTTCTCTTTGGCATAGCCATTGGTGCATCCGCAGGAAATCAGCTTCAGATTTATCATTATCATGGTCATGCATTGAAAAAAATCGCAGAAATTCCATATCACATGTTGGAACTATTAGGGAATGACAAAGTGAGTCTTGCCGTCTGGCAACGGTACATTGCCAATACTTATTTTGTCGACGTGCTTATGTGGGATGGGAAAAAATTTGTTTTCAATGAAGAGCGTTTTGCTAGCTATTATCCTGTTATTGAAAATTTTTATAAAAATAAAATTGGAGCGATGGATGCGTGGTTCTACTGGTATACACTGGCAGATGCTCAAATAAAAGCGAATTTATTTGAACGAGCGGCTGAATCAATTCAAAGGGGAATAGCTCTAGCACAACAGAAACAACTGCCAGATGAGATTGAAAACTTTCACAAGTTAAAGGAAAAATTAGAGGGAAAGAGATAATAAAACGCTGTTGAAGTGTGTTTCAACAGCGTTTTCGTTATTGTGGAGGAAAAAGGAAGCTACTCCACTACCCATTGAATTTCATAACTATCAACGAATCTGGTGCTTTTCTTCGTGGACAAGTCCATGATATAGGTATGGCCAAAAGAATCTGTTAAGAAGCCGTCGATGATTGTACCAATCGGTGTTAGGTGCTCCATCGAAGTGTAGACTAGATAGTTTCCATACGGTGAGAAACCGATTGGGTTGTACCCAGTCCATTTTGGGTCATAAATGCCTTTGAATTTCAGTAGCAAGCTTTCTTCATTATTCTCCGTTAAATAAAGGGAGCCTTTCTTGGCAACAACCGTTTGCTGTTTGAAGTGAGTTTTTATATAATCAGTGCTCATTTCCATTACATCCTCTTTAAGCAAAGTTGGTTGTGTTTCTCCTTCTTTTAAGGAAAACATACTCCAAGCGCCGTTATTCATTGCGATAAAATGAAAGGTCTTTTCTACCTGGTTATAATAAAAATCTAGAATATTGTCGTTGTAGTCCCCAGTACTATCCTTGCCTTTCCCTTTATGGCTGTATACAACTGTTTTGTTTTCTAGATTGGTATCTGCTTTAAAAAGTGTTTTAACACCATCGACTCGTTCAAGGTAGTAAAGGGTTCCTTCTGTTTCGGAGAGCAGTTGGGTGTTTTGAGTACTCTTTAACTTTGGGAAAACAGTGATAATGAGAACCATTAATAATAGAGAGAAAAGAACACCAATGATTGCTTTTTTCTTCCTACTAGTTATTGATGTACTTCTCATATACCTCGCCAAAGTCTTTTTGGTGATATTGATGAAATGCAGACTCTAACCATTGGAAGCCAAATTCCGTTAATTGTTTATATTGATCCGCAAGTTGGGTCTCATTGGTTCTGGCGTTATGTAGGACGGTAACGGCTTTATCAAGGCTTTGATTGGCCAATTCGAGCATTGTATCGTTTTCGCGAGTCACTTCAGAAATGTAAACAAGTGCTTTATACAGATCATTGAGTTTATCTATTTGTTTTTTATCCACATCAATACTTAAATTTTCATTCCCTAATTGGAATTTAATTTCAATATCTAAATCGACTCTTCCGGCTGTTTCTAGTAGAACGTTTGAAATTTTATAATGTGAATAAGGATAACGTTTCAGTGTTCGTTTGGAAGAAACCGCGTTTTCGCCATCCACATGGATGATTGCTAAATTTGTAAAGCAATATTCATCTGCTTTTGTTTTAATCAAAAAATAAATCTTTTCGTTGTCTTCGTGGCGAACATAATCATCCGCATCGGTTTTGTCATAATCCTGTGGTTCGATAATTTTTCCGATATCAGATAAACCTAGTGCATCTGAAGCGAGTTTTTTTAACATATATGATTCTCTCCTTTTTTCAGTTTAACGAGACAATTAATAGTTTACCATATTTTGTCGGTTGGAGTGATGTGGTCACAGTTTATTAGCTTACAAAATAACCGCAAAACTTCTATTAAAATAATCAATGATCAAGCGTCCATTCCGTGCAATATCACTTCCAATAACACCATCCAGTTTAAAAAAAGTACAAAAGTTGGAAAGCATGATTCGGAGATTATGAAACTCGATGTTCTGGTTGGGATTCACTTGGAGGGATAAATATTCAAGTGTTTCTAATTCCCTTTCTTTTAGATCCCCAAGCCCACCGGCATACAACGTCTTTTTCTCAATTACAGGATCCTTGATTTTTGAAAGAAGGGGGTGACCGAAATGAGTTTGATTCGCCCCGGTGTCTAACCCAAAATACAAAGGGTCACGTTCCTCGCTTTTCACTTTTACAATTGGTGCACCACAAAAGAAGAGATTATTTGCTTTATTGTCGGCGGGGATTGGCATTTGTATCACCACTTCCCTCTGTTTGTAGTCTATTTCTAGATAGAGATGTTGAAGAACATCCCAGCCAATAATTCCGTCAATCACCATTACTTCATTACTGTGAGGAAATTGAAAGGTTAACGAATCATCCGCAATGACCAAGGAAGGTAGATTATGGATGCGAAGGTGGCCCATGTCAAGGGTATTAATAAATGCTAAATCGGTCGCAATCTTTTTATTGGTTGAGTTTCCAACAACCATCTCTTGTTCTCTAAAAATAGGGATCTGGCATTCTTTAGCTATTGAACAGGAAATAACTGACATACCAGCTCCAGTATCCAGCCAAAAGGATTTCTGTTTTCCATTGATGACAATTTTAACGGTTGGGCAGCCGGAGAGACTTAGTTCCATTGGCAGCTTCATATGATTCTTTGAAAATGTTAATTTCACGGGTTTCGCATTGAGACAGGCTTTGGCAAGTAGACGATTACTTATCTCAACTCTTTCGTCCTCAAGGAGACCGATGTGAGCCATTTGTTTCCAATGTGCTTGGCTGAAAGAAAGATCAAACAACAGATTGGCAATGCTCGTTCCAAATGAAGATTCTTGATTCAGTAGATATAGATCTTTCAAAAGGTCAATCGCCTGTAAGTCTTTTCCCGCTGTGATGTATTTTAAAACTGAGCGGAATTTTTTGTTTTCATCAGTATTTTCAATTAACTCAAATTGAAACGTCTCTAATGGACCAAGTGAATTCACGTTTATGCCCCCCTGTTACTAAAAATTTGTGTACTGCGGAAAAGAAGGATATTTTATCATTTTTTTATAGTTGGTGTGTTTATTATTAATCTATGACGTTAGTATAGCAGATAGATGATATGGTAGGCATTTACGGTGAATCTGGGCAGGGTAAGGAGATGAAAGTGGTGATACCTCTTTGGTAAAAATAATGAATGCTTTTTTTCGGTTTTTCGTTCAAAAAATATATAGTGCCCAAATTAATCGTCAAATACTTGAATATTATTACGATGAATCGACTATTGGTAGGGGATTTTGAGTGTTCTCTTGTTTCAGGTCTATCTTTGGGTCGTAATTTCACAAGAAAATACCTTCAACATTAAGGGATAATTCTGGTTCGTATATTTACTTGAAGTGCTAGATCACGGTAAAAAAACCCCTTCACAAAAGTGAAGGGGTTGATTTGTAATGGCTTACACAAACAAACTGAGTAATAAAATCATGCCTAATCCAGCAACAGATATAATCGTTTCAAGTAAGGTCCATGTCGCAAAGGTTTCTTTCATCGTTAATCCGAAGTATTCTTTGAACATCCAGAAACCAGCGTCGTTCACGTGAGAAGCGATGACACTACCAGCACCTGTTGCAAGGACAACTAAAGCAAGGTTCACGTCTGTTTGTCCTAACATTGGAATCACGAGTCCAGCTGTTGTTAACGCAGCAACTGTAGCAGATCCTAATGAAATCCGTAGGATCGCTGCAATAATCCAAGCAAGCAGGATAGGGGAAAGGGTAGTTCCACTAAATAATTCGGCTACATAGTCACCGACACCACCATCAATCAATACTTGTTTGAAGGCACCGCCGCCACCAATAATTAATAGCATCATCCCAATACTTGTAATAGCATTTGTACATGAGTCCATTACAGTTTTTATTGGAATCTTTCTTGCAATTCCCATTGTATAAACAGCCACTAATAAGGAAATCAACATCGCCGTCCCAGCATCTCCAATAAAGCGAATGGCTGCTAGGAAACTATTATCCTCAAAGCCCATCAATTTTTGCAGCAAAGTGATAATCGTTGCGATTGACATTAAAATAACAGGAAGTAGAGCGGTAAAAACACTGATGCCAAAGCTAGGTGTTTCTTCTAACTTAAATTCTTTTTGTTTTCCTAATGAAGCAATATCACCAGATTTTGTAAATGAAGCCGGTACCAATTTTTTCGCAATCTTTGTGAATACAGGCCCAGCAAGGATGACTGTTGGGATTGCGACAATCATACCGTAAAGCAATACTTCCCCAATGTTAGCGCCATATTCTCCGGCAATAACGGTTGGTCCTGGGTGAGGTGGCAAGAAGCCATGAGTAACAGATAACGCCGCTACCATAGGAATTCCGAGATATAGGATCGAGATTTTTAATTGTTTCGAAATCGCAAATACGATTGGAATTAATAACACTAGTCCAACTTCAAAGAATAACGCAATACCAATGATAAATGAAGCAGCCACGACGGCCCATTGGATATTTTTTTCACCAAATTTGTTGACGAGGGTCATCGCAATACGCTGCGCGCCCCCTGCATCAGCGATTAATTTTCCTAACATCGCGCCAAGTCCGAAGATTAATGCCAAGTGACCAAGCGTTCCGCCTAATCCAGCTTCAATTGTTTTGACAATTCCATCTACAGGCATTCCAAGAGCTAACGCAACCCCGAATGATACAATGATCAGGGAAATAAATGTGTTTAATTTTAAGCCCATGATTAAAACTAATAAGGCCAAAATTCCAATTGCAACAATAACTAATGGCATGGTGAGTTCCTCCTAGTTGTTTTTAATTAAACTTCTTTGATAGTTTGCAATCTTTGTGTAATCGTCTTCTAATACTCGCGACAAGCTGATAAAAATTGGGAGTAATTTTTTATATTCAGCTGTTGCTTCTTCCTTCGGTGTATGGTTGAAAGTACTGCCGACCATATCCGAAACCACCTCAAATGACTCAATTTTCCCGGTGGCATATAAACCTAAAATGCATGCTCCCAAGCATGAACTTTCATAGCTTTCTGGCACAACAACTTCCGAATCAAAGATGTCTGCCATCATTTGCCGCCATAGTTCAGACCGCGCAAACCCTCCTGTTGCTTGAATGCGGGTGACCGGACCATCCATGCATTCTGTTAACGCTAAAAATACGGTATATAAATTGTAGATAACGCCTTCTAGTGCAGCGCGAATCATATGTTCTTTTTTATGCGATAACGTTAAGCCAAAGAAAGAGCCACGTACATCTGGGTTCCATAATGGCGCTCGTTCACCGGCAAGGTAGGGGTGGAATAGCAGCCCATCGGCACCAGGGCGAACACGTTCCGCAATTTTGGTTAACACATCGTAAGGGTCGATTCCTAGTCGTTTCGCTGTTTCGACTTCTGCTGAGGCAAATTCATCGCGAATCCAGCGAAGGACCATGCCGCCATTGTTGACCGGGCCACCAATTACCCAATGATTTTCCGTTAACGCATAACAGAAGATTCTACCTTTCTCATCGGTTTGGGGCTTGTCGATAATGGTACGAATCGCACCGCTTGTCCCAATCGTAACAGCCACTTCACCTTTTTTAATCGCATTTACTCCAAGGTTGGAAAGGACACCATCACTAGCTCCAATCACAAAAGGTGTTTGAGGATCAATTCCCACTTGGTTGGCTAATTGCGGATTGCAGTTGCGAAATACTTTTGTGGTCGGTACAAGTTCAGATAATTGTTCCGGTGTGATCCCTGCAATGATTAACGCTTCTTCGTCCCAGTCTAAATTCTGGAGATTCATCATTCCCATGCATGACGCGAGCGAATAATCGACAACATATTGGTCAAAGAACTTTTTGAAAATGTATTCTTTGATGCCAATGTATTTTTTCGTTTTCGCCGCTATTTCGGGACGGTCATGAACAATCCAAGCAATTTTGCTAAGCGGGGACATTGGGTGAATCGGTGTTCCGGTTCGTTTATACACTTCATGGCCGTTTAACTCTACTTTTATTTTATGCGCCCACGCTTCGCTGCGATTGTCAGCCCATGTGATCACAGGTGTAAGCGGTTGGTCGTTTTCATCCATTGCAATCACACTGTGCATCGCACTGCTAAACGAAACAAACATGATGTTTTTATCTGGATGTTGTTTCGTGATATTGGAAATAGCTTGGAGCACCGCTTGGAAAATCTCTTCTGGGTCTTGTTCTGCTGATGAGATATCTGGTGTGTAGAGCGGGTAACCAATGTTTTCCGTTTGAATGTTTTTTCCTTGTTCATTAAATAACACCGCTTTTGTACTGGTGGTACCGATGTCAATTCCTAACATATAGCTAGTCATCTTGTTGCTCAACTCCTGTCGATAGCATTTGTTGGGACCTCCATAAGTCATCCACTTTGCCTTGAACATCATCAAAGTTTTGGTGTAATGACTGAATCATGAGGTTTCGGTCTTTTGCTTTGATTGCATCAATATATAATTCATGGTTTTTAACAATCCGTGTAAGGTCTTCGTAGTTTTCTTTAAAGCGGACACGCATCGATAAAAGTATGAAGCCTTCCATTACGGGTTTTAGATTATTCCAGATCATTTCAATATAAGAATGATCAATACTGCGAATGATGGTTTCGTGGAACAAGACGTCTTGATAAGCAAATTCATCGGCATCTTGATATTTGATGGCCACTTTCATCATTTCTAGAATTTTGCTGAGTTCCATTGCCAATTCGGTTGTGTCCATGCGAACGAGTCGTTCAAATACGAACGTTTCTATCATCAAACGGACATCGTAAATTTCTTGAATCTCTTTTTCGGAAATCCCAATCACAACTGCGCCCATTCGTTCGAGGCGAATGATATTTTCAGATGATAAGGTTTTCAATGCTTCCCGAACGGGAGAGCGACTGCATTCAAAGTCCGCTGCTAACTTGTTTTCCGAAAGGATGGTACCGTTTTCAATCAACCCTGAAATAATGCGCATTCTCAGCTCGTAGGCGACACGGTCTCCTGCGGATGCTTTCGAAAGCCATTTTTGCGGATATAAAAAATCTTTCGATTCGGTCATAAAAATTCACCTTTAAATTCGATATTCAAGTATACGTGTATACTTGTATACAAGTTATTATAATTGAAATAGTCAAAATTGCAACCGCTTTATTTATTTTTTCTAAATAAATTTATGAAACTATGATTGTGTTGCAGAGGTAGTTATAATCTTTTTGATTTGGTGGAACTTTCCGATTTTTCTTGTATAATTTATAAATAGAATAGGAAAGAAAACAAATGGAGGGAAAATGAAACAATTAACGATCGAACAGTTAGCTCGTAAATTTACTTTAAAAGTATTGGTGGGGGAGACACAATTACAAAAAGAAATTAAACAACCACGAGTGCATCGGCCAGGCTTGGAATTTGTAGGGCATTTTGATTTTTTTCCGACCGAACGAGTCCAAATTCTCGGCAGAAAAGAAATGACGTTTTTACAAAAGCTCAGCACAGAAGAACGAAAAATCCGGTTAGGGAATATTGTCCAATATCGGCCCCCGTGTTTCATTGTTACGGCGGGAGGGGAAGTATGGGATGATTTAATTCAGCATTGTATTGAGCAAAACATTCCCCTTCTCACGACGAGAGAACCGGTTGTGACAACGGATTTCATCGTAAGACTGGATGCTTTTATGGTCAAAGAATTGGCACCGGAGATGACCGTGCATGGGGTATGTGTCAATGTATTCGGGATTGGGATTTTGCTTCGTGGTGATTCGGGAGTTGGTAAAAGTGAAACCGCTCACACGTTAATTGGTCGGGGACATCGTTTGGTGGCAGATGATCTTGTTGTGTTAAAAAAGCTTAGTGCACAAACGCTTTTAGGGACGCATGATGAAAAAACAAAAGAATTCCTGGCTTTAAGAAGCATTGGGTTGTTAAATGTGGTTCGCTCATATGGACAAAAAGCTTTTCAAAATGAAACCCGAATTGCGCTAGAAATCAATTTAACAAAATGGGAAAAAGATGCACTTTACAATGACTTAGAGCAAGAACCAACTTACACCAATTATATGGGAATTAAAATTCCTTCGATGGAAATCCAACTTCAACCTGGTCGCGATGTAGCCGGCTTAATCGAAGCGGCTGCGAACAACTGGTATCTTCGACAACAAGGGTATAGTGCGGCGGAGGATTTTCTTAGTAGGATTGAACCTGAATTTTCTCAATAGAACAGGACATAGTGCTTGCTCCCGAATCTATAAAGTATAAGGGGGAGGCACTTTTTTGTTCGCGATGGAAGATTACGAGGTTTTGGAGAGGTCTGAGATTTCTATCCCCTTTCTATCCATTAAATCAAAAAAAATCCTCTAGGTACGTAGAGGATTTTTTTTGATTTAAGCGATATATTCTTCTCTGGCAATATCCTTGGCTTCTTGTTTAGTATAATATTTTCCTTTTGTGATGATGGCCAAGACAACCGTTAGAATACTCGCCAGGATCGCTGCAAAGAATGCGGCAGTGCTTTGGAGGAAGGTTCCCATAAACCCTAAAGCAGCGATGGTTCCGAGAATACTGGAAATGAGCAACGCTCCAACTCCGACTGGATTCCATTTATGCAGATTCTCTTGTCTAGCCTCATAATAGCCTGGGCCAATCTTTAAGAGTTTCTTAACGAATATAGCATCACTTACTAAAACAGCTGCCCAAGATAATAAGAAAACGCCTTGGAAGGTAAGTACGGCTTCAAGGTGATTGACAATGTCTCCAAGCATTAAAATGATGGCAGATACCCCTGTTACGACAACCCATACGCGTCGGCCAGGTTTAAAGTTGAAAACATTTTCAAAGAAGTTCGAAAGCGATAATGAACCACTATAAATATTGGTCACATTGATGCGAACTTGAGTGATCATCGTAAATAAAGCTCCCCAAATTCCAAGAAGCGTTACAATGTATACGCCAGGGTTTGGCTCACCAAGGCGAACACCAAACCAAATGCCTAATCCACCCATCACTCCAAAACAAAAGATTTGCGGGATAAATCCAATGGCGAAACTTCCAATTTTGATATCTTTTGGTTTAAGAAAACGAGCATAATCCGATGCAAGCAGGGGTGTTAAACCCATAATTCCGTGCTGCATCCCGATACAAAGCAAAAGAGCGGTCCCTCCAACTTGAACGTTTTCTGGCATATACGTCCAAAAACTCCCATCATATAGTGACGGTTTGAAAGCGGCGACAACAATTGCGGCAATTAAAAAAATGCCAAACAGAGGCAAGGACCACTTTTGCAATTTATCTAATTGCTTGATTCCAAACCAATTTAATGGAATGACAATTGTCCCGAAGAATAAAATTAAAGCCCATTCAGGGATAACGGGGAAGAATTCATGGACTGCAGCGACTAAAATCAATCCTTCTAGTGCGCAGTACATAATAAAATTCGTAGCGTAAATTACGGAGGTTAATGATGCTCCAATATAGCCAAATCCGCCGCCTCTTGATAATAAGTTCACGTTCATTCCTGATTTTGCAGATAAGTAGGCTATAAATGTTCCGAGAATCCCAGCAACGATAATGGCATACACAGCCGAGATAATCGCATTGATGGCACCAAATTGTAGGGCCATCACACTGCCCATTTGGAAATAAAAAATCGCGGTTGCAATTCCAAATGTAATGTTGGTAATACTTAACCAACCCATATTTCTTTTGGCAAGAGGAACACGATCCAATGAGTAATCATCGCTCAACTCTTCGTTGAGATTGTTACCTTTAGAGGTATCAGATCTCAATACTATCACTCCTTTTGTAAGTTTTTTCACAAGTACTAGCTTTGCAAACAAGTTGACATAATGAATTTGTAGTCAACTATTTAAGGGTAACAATAAAAACCGGGTGTATTCAAACACGGAAAATGGATGGATTCTGTCATATAACACTTTAAGAGCACATTTATTCGTTAAATACTGTGTTTATCTTTGAAATGCTCCATTTCCGAATATATATTTAGTGTGAATAGGACAATGTACGTAAATGAATGTCGAATGAATGCTTTATTGCTTACTTTGGTGGCGGAATAAGAGGAATTTCATTATAAAGGTTGGATGTTATTATGTACATACCCTTTTTAAATCAGTGAATAAACTTGATAATTATAATAGCTAAAAAGAGACATTTTTTAATAAAAGTTTGCGCTCGTGCAGTAGATTATCCTATGGTTCCTTTTTGAGAAATGGTGCCTTAATAGAGGAATGTTTATTATTTGGATTGGAAGAATAGAGAGGTACTGTTTTACCGTGATTAAGAAATGCGAATTGTTAGTGGAATTTTTAATCTGTGAAACAAGATTTTCGGGGCTTCCCTGTGACTTTTAATAATTGGAAAGGGGTGTTGAGGGGATGGTTGCACAAGTCTCTTCGAGGTAGAAAATTTTGAAGCCGACGAATGAGGTGTTTGAAGCAATTGTGAATCCAGAGAGTATTGGGAGTTTTTGGTTTTCCTCGAGTTCGGATAGATGGGAACAGGGCAAGTCTGTAACTTTAATATACGATGAATATGAAGCTGATCTCGTCATCGATGTTCTAGAAATTGAAGAAAATCAAAAAATCTTATTTTCTTGGGGAAGGAATCGAATGAAGAAACAGTTGTCACGATTACTCTAAAAGGCTTTGATGATGCTTGTACCATGATTGAGGTGAACGAATCAGGTTTTAATCAGAACGATCCTGAAATCGTAAACAAAATGCTCGGGCAAAATGAAGGTTGGGTCTATATGTTAGCTTGCTTAAAGGCCTTTTTGGAAGATGACGTTAGCGATTTAAGGGCATCATTGATTTATTAGTGGAATATAAAATTTCAATATAACAAAGAGACTGCCCTGTTATAAACTCGGAACTGTCTCTTTGTTATAGGTATACCAACCATCAAATTAATTCTCAGGCCGAATATACGGAACAATTTCCGCAGTAACTCCGACAGAGGCACCGCGAATAAAGTCTTGATTTTCTAAGGTTTTAAAGTTTTCCGTTTGGCCAGTGAGCATAACTCCGAGGATTTTCACTTCATCAAAAGGTTTATTTTTATTACTCTTTAAAAATTGTTGAATGGTGTCGTTATGCCCTTTTGGGTCATAGGTTTCTAGGTCTCTCATAAATGTGTCATAAGCCTCTTTCGGTGAATTAGCTGGATGGAAACCATAAACCATCGTACCAGACGGTCCCTTGCTTTCATCGACAATCGGGGAAGTCATATACAACCAGGCAATGTTAAAATCATCAGGAATTTTTGTTTGTATTTCTTGATAGGTGTAAGGCTGATCGAAAGAAATCGCCACTTCGGCAACGTGATTTTCCATTTGCGAAATTTCGGTTAGTTCATTTTGAACACCATCATGATATTCTTGAATGCTTGGATGATAAAAAGTCGCCACTTTGTTTTTCGTTTGTTTATCATACTCATAAAACTCGTTATCTGACCAATAAAATCCTGGGGTTAACTCATTGTAATCAATATTGATGCCAAACCAATCATAGGAACTTGTAAGTGTACTCCATTGTACTAAATAGCCATGAATATTTTTCGAACGATTTGTCACAATGTTGCCACCAAATGTTGAGGAGTTACTCGTTACGCGCGAGTCAATTTGGATATTGGGTTGGGCGACTTGATGATACAAATACAATACTTCGTGAAGTCTATTTGAGCTTTTGGCAGCAAAATAATTCCCAGTTTTATAGAGAATTGGTAACAGAATGAGGACGACGATGATGCTAATGAGAACGATTTTTAGGAATTGTTTTCGTTTTGCTTTTTTTAACGCTTTATTTAAAGAACTGTCCATGACCGCTTTCCTCCAATCTTGGCGTGAATAGTTTTCCGCGCACGGTACAATTTTTGCTTTACACTGTTTTCTTTTAAATCTAAAATCGCCGCAATTTCTTCATAGGAAAAATCATAATAATACTTTAAATAGTAGATTTCTTTGTATTCTGGTTTGATGTCTTTTAATAAATAAAAAATCTCATCTCGATTTAAAATGGCCTCAAACTCGCAATCGGTTTGTTGCAGCTTGGCGTATATTGCATCGCTTAAGCGAATGTTTTGCTGTTCTTTTTTTCGTTTATAATCGATGTATTCATTGAGAGCCACTCGAAAAAACCACGGTCGGATATTGCTTGCAGTTAAATCATCCAACAACGTATACACTTTGTAAAACGTATTTTGAATGATATCTTCCGCATCTTCTTTACTCGCTCCTTTCGCACGTAATAGACGGAACACTTCCTCTCCCAATTGGATCAGATAGGAGGCAAGTGTATTTTCTTTTTTCATCGTCTGTCCTCCCCCTATACTTATACAACGATTAAGGAAACCTGAATGTCTACACTGGAGGTTGATCTTTTTAAAGAAGTTTTGATACGGTGATGGTTTATTTTGGCAGTATGTATACTGTAACAATTATGGGGAGATTGGACAATCTGGTTCTTTGAAAATTGGAATGGAGTGAAGGTTTCAAGTGTATTTCTAGTACTGGTCAACAGTTGAATGGGGATTTTGCGGGTGTGATTTTACAATAATCCAGTGTTCGCTAAAGAACATAAACAAAAACCTCTCTTAAATCAGGGAGGTTTTCGTCGTTTTAACTAAATAGACTTTTTAGAGCTTCAAATAAACTAATGAAGAATTGCTTCATTCTTTCTAATAGGTTCTGGCCTTCTTCAGACTCGAGGTATTTGCTGATTTTGTCTTTTGCTTGATTGATCTGGTCGCCGACTTGATTCCAATCAATATCCAATTTTTTTAGTTTATTAAACACATCCATTAATATCTGGATTTGTTCATCTGTTAAGGTAAGACCGAGATCCTCGGCTGCTTGTAAAATAATTTCGCGCAATTCAGCATCAGTTTGTGGCGGGTTTTTTGCGATGCTTTCTTTGATTTTCGTAAATAAAGCAGAAGCATTTTCGGCGCCGATTTGATCGCCAAGCTTCGCAGTTTGAATCATTTCTTCGTTCGCGGCTTCTTTGACTTCTTCGGGAATGACTTCCCCACTTGAAACTTCATACGCCTTCATTAAGCCCGTTAAAGCGGCGGTACCTGAGACCGTAAACGGAGCGGTGACTTCAATGTTTGCATCTTTTACGCCAGCGGTAATTAATGCATTTAAATACATTTCATCCGTCACCCAGTTGATATTGTTGGTGCTAACATCCAGGCCACTTTCGGCTTCTGTGTATGTAATCGAGGAAGAAGAAATCGCTTTTGTTCCAATTGTTGCTCTGGGCAATAAGTCACCGAGATAGTTGACTTCTTCTTCATTTGAGACGGTGATGATTTGAGTGTTTTCAGTGGATCCTAACTCGGATAAAATCTGTTCTTTTTGCTCTTCGGTTAAGTTCTCCCCTAAAGTGATAATTTGGTCGCCTACAGAAACGTCTGCAAACGCAGGGGACGAAAAAGCGAGCAATAGGAAAAGCAGTATAAAAAGCTTCATAATATTTTTTTTCATGAATATTCCTCCTGTTTCACATGAGATTAAGGAAATATCCTTTATTGTACACTTATTTCACTCTTTTTACGAAATTCAAGCATTTGTTCTTGTGATTTTCCTTCGATAGATGCAGGAATTTTGGCCCCGTTTAGCGAATAAATAAGAGTAAAAGGGAGGAAATAAGCATGGGATACATGGAGAATGAACTTATTGAATTGGAGAAAGGAACCATCTATACAACGAATGATATTGCGAAGATTATTAGCAAAAACAAAAATGCACTTGTTTTAAGTGAAGATACTTCGTCCTTTCAAGAAGGTGATCGGTCATCTCGCTATTTAGTAAAAAACAAAATTGAAACGTATATCCATCAAAACGATGGAGGAAAGTACGCAATCCCAAGCTCAAAACAATTAATTTACATCGTGAAAAAATGTAGTTAATACAGAAACCTTTTGCTAAAAACAAATTCTAAATTTATATCGAATACATTGAGGACAAGCTCATTTCTCATGGAGAAGAGCTTGTTTTTTTATCAGTAAGAGGGGTTAGCTCTGTCATTCAGGAACTTGTATGCGAATTGCTCGTATACAAATGACCGTAAGATATGGTAGGATTATATTGTCTGAAAATTAAAAATATAAATAGGTTTCTATATTAAATACTGAAAGGAGGGTGGAGGTATATGTCTTCAATTTCCATCTCCTCTCTCGAGAATGATAAAAAGGTCCCTTTCCAAGAGAATAAAGTGGTGTTGATTTGGAGTTTAACTACTTTACTAGTGGTCATGAATACGACGATGTTTAATGTAGCGTTGCCCGTCGTTTTGGAGGAGTTTCAGTTAAAATCATCCACCGCATCTTGGCTTGTTTCTGGTTATTCAATTATGTTTGCGTTGTCGACGTTAACGTTTGGCAGACTTTCCGATTTTATCCCCATCTCAAGGCTTTTAATGATTGGAATTTGTTTGTTAGGAGCAGCTTCGATTATCGGTTTCTTTTCAGGTCATTTTCTTCTATTATTAGGGGCGCGCATTGTTCAAGCTGCAGGGGCCGGAGCTGTTTCGGGACTTGGAATGATTCTGGCGGGGCGCTATATCCCGGTATCACGAAGGGGCAAAGCAATGGCTATTCTTGCATCGGCAGCTTCGTTGGGATTTGGGTTGGGTCCTGTGCTTGGGGGCGTAATTACTCAATTTTTTGGATGGAACTATCTTTTTGCGATCACTGGACTGACGTTCCTTACCATTCCTTTCTTTCAAAGATTGCTGCCGAAAGAACATTTGAAAAAGGGGCAGTTCGATGTTTTTGGTGCACTCTTAACGGGGCTTAGTGTAACAGGTTTGTTGCTGTTTTTATCATCGTTTTCCTTTGGAGTATTGGCAGTCACATTGGTTTTATTTGCGATTTGGTGGAGGTATTTACATTGGAAAGAAGAGCCGTTTGTTCCGCCGACTTTATTGAGAAATAAACAATATTCGAAACTTCTTTTTATCAACTGCTCGGCGTTTTTTCTCAACTTTTCCAATTTGTTTTTAATGCCGATTATGCTGGCAACGGTATTCGGAAAATCACCGGTTGAGGTGGGACTCGTGATTTTTCCAGGAGCGGTTTTCGCCGTGATTACTGGCCAATGGATCGGAAGAATGATTGACCGCTTTGGCAATAAACCGGTAATCCTGTTAGGGCAATTATTATTCGTTTGTGCGACGGTTCAATTTGCATTTTTATCTACGGTTAGTCCTTATTTAATTCTAACTACTTATATGTTCGCGAGTGTAGGGTTTACGGCAATCTCAACGAGCATGACAAATGAGGTGACGAGAATTTTGCCAATCTCGCAAATCGGATCAGCGATTGGCATTCTCCAGTTAATGCAGTTTTTTGGTGCTGGTCTAGGTGTGACAGTTTCAGGTTTGTTGTTGACGGTTCAAGAAGGTTTAGTAGCAGAAATCGTGTATCGAAATATTTATCTTTGTTATTCGTTTGTGGTTATTTTGGCTGGGAGTATGTATGGTTTTTATGTTCGAAAAGAAAGGGGAAAGCAGAGAGAACAGGACGTTACGGTTGAACTTTAAAAAGGGAGGCTCTCATATACATGGATGAGAGCCTCTTTCGTTTTTCGACAAAGATAGATAAAAACCAGGGCATCCCTGTGCCTTTTTTATAACGCTCGCATTCCGCCGTCGACTGGGTAAATGGCGCCGGTGATGAAGCTAGCTTTCTCGGATGAGAGGAAGTAGACTAGGTTTACGATATCGCTATTTTCGGCATAGCGGCCAAGTGGGATCGCGGCTGCGAAGTTCTGTTGTGCTGCTTCGGCGTTTTCTGGGCTAAAGCCGCTTTCTAAAGAACGCATCATCCGGTTGTTCACCGGCGATGGGCAAACGGCATTGACGCGAATTCCATCTGCTGCTCCTTCTAATGCGGCGGTTTTGGTTAATCCGATCACCGCATGTTTAGAGGTAATATAGGCAGAAACTCCAGGTGTTCCACCTAATCCTGCGACGGAAGCCGTATTGATAATCGATCCGCCTTTCTGTTCTTTCATAATAGGCATCACATATTTTAAGCCATAAAAGGCGCCTTTCACATTGACATCTAAAACTTGTTCAAAAACTTCGGAAGGATATTCTGGAATCGGAAGGACTTTTCCTTCGATTCCTGCGTTATTGAAAAATACATCGATTGTTCCAAAAGCAGCGGTTGCTTTTTCGACATAATTTCTTACTTGGTCTTCTTTTGAAACATCTGCTGCGACTGTTACATATGTTCCTTCTTTAAGCTCAAGCTCTGTAACCACTTGATCCAATGCTTCTTGATTTAAATCGACTAAAACCACTTTCGCTCCATCACTAGCGAATGTTTTAACTGCTTCTTGTCCAATTCCACCTGCTGCACCTGTAATAACAACCACTTTATCTTGAAAACTCATCATCAAAACCTCCTATGTATTTCAATTTCTAAGTTCATTTTATCCCAAAATTTGGTTTTGAGAATGGAATATTGTGACAACTAGCAAAACCTTTTTTGAACAATTTTTAAACAGAAAATAGCAGTGATTCATTTTTAAATGGCAGGGTGGGGTCGTTTTGGAGGAAAGAATTGATTGTTAACTGGTGTGAGAGTTAGACTGCATGAAAAAACAAAAAGCTTGGATTTGCCATCCAAGCTTTCCTAACCAATCAAGGTTATCAAATTAAGTGGCTTCAGCTGATTGAAGTCTTCTTTCTTGTAGCCATTGGTAATACCAGACGATGGTAAATAACCAAAAACCACTTGCTGCATAGGCACCAATGACATCGGATGGATAGTGGACCCCTAAATAAATTCGACTAAGTCCAATGATAAGGATCATCAAACTATTAAATGTAAGTAACAAGCCGCGGCCATTACGGGTTTTAAGATGTCGCCAAAGAAGAAACGTTACTATCCCATATAAGGAAAAAGCGGCCATGGAATGTCCACTTGGAAAGCTAAAACCTTCTTCAAACACGAGCCTGTTTATGTCAGGGCGGGTGCGTTGGAAGAGGTATTTAAGAACCACATTGAGTAGTGTGGAGCCGATCATCGTTCCAATCAGTAGAAAAAGTTCCCTACGGTGATGTAACACTTTGTATAAGAAAATAGCAGCTCCTAAAGTAAGGATAATAACTGGAACGGTATCACCAATGAAGCTAAAGAATTTCATAATCATGGTGAGTGTGTCATTTTCAAAACTTTGCACAAACGTAATAATATGAAAGTCAAACTGAATTAGTTTATCCATCTCAACCCAGTAAGCAATCAAGCTAAAGATGCTAACAAAAATAACTAGTAAAATCAGCATTCGTGTTCGGATAACGGATCACTCCTACAATCATTTCTTGTAGTAGTTTTTCCGATTTTTGTTTGAAAGATGAGTTTTGGGAGGGGAAAGGTGCAAGAAAAAAATCAGAAAGGTTTACGAAACCAATTCGTTCGGATACACTTTGAAAGTTAGCATGTTTTAGAGTAATTGGATGGTGTTATAGATGGTAAAGGCATATACTTGGCTAACATTTTGTGTTGTGGTGTGGGGGAGTAATTTCGTATTTGGAAAAATACTAGTTTTGTCTTTTTCGCCAGCTTTATTAACTATGTTACGGCTTTTATTTATTGTTCTTTTTTTATTGGGGTTAAACCTTGTTAAAAAACAATTGAAACCTTTAAAGAAATCTGAGTTCCAATCGATATTTGTTCTAGGCGTAATAGGTGTGTTTATCAACCAATGGTCCTTTTTTGAAGGGTTGCAAACAGCTGACCCGACAACATCTGCTTTAATTTTAGCAACGACTCCGATTTTAACAGGTATTTTAGCAGCAATTTTTTTAAAAGAAAAATTCACGCTCCGTATGTTACTAGGTTCGATGGTCGCAATTGTGGGGATATACTTTGTTGTCACAAAAGGGACTTTCACCTCGATACAAGTGGACAAAGGGCTGTTATGGATTGTTGTAACGATGATTACGTTTGCGATTATGATTATTATTACGAGGTCACTTTCTACTAGAATTGATCCTTTTACGATTACTTTCTATTCAAATCTGGTCGGGCTGATGGTAGCGATTCCGTTTGCGTTTATACTAGATTCACCCTTTCAAGTAGGAACTGAATGGCCTGAATGGGCTTTATTGATTGGAACAGCCGTTATCGTCCATGGAATGGCGAATCTCATTTGGAATTATTATATTCGTTATGTCGACGCCTCAAAGGCTTCGATTTTATCCAATTTAGAACCTTTCGTAGCGATGATTGTCGGTTTGATTGTGTTATCCAAACCGATTACGAATATGGAGATAATTGGATCGCTTTTTATCGTAGGGGGAGTTGTATTTTCCTCCTATCAGCGAAAGACCTTGTAAATAGAGATATTTCACTGATAAGCATAAAAACCACTAGTTTGGTCAACGACACAACACCAAGCTTAGTGGTTTTTTCTTAGGTTGCAGATAAATCGACAAATACCGGGACGTCCCTGTGACTTTTTCGACAATCCCTTGCTGATGCTTGGTGGGGATTGTTTTCGTTGGGGGTTTTCTGTATAGTGATTAATGTAGTTAATATTCAAAATTTTATAATTACAGGGGATTGAAAAACGATGAGTCTTACGATTGAACAGATGTTTATTGGGCAGATTGCGCGTTCTAAGCGGGTGTTTACGGAAGAGGATGTGAGGCTTTGTTCGGAATTGACTTTGGATTTTAGTCCGATTTATCAGGAAAATGGTTTTGGGAGCGTCTATTCAAAGCCGATTATTCCTGGGCTTTTAACTGAGGGTTTGGTTCATCATACGATTAGCCGTAAGCTTCCAGGGAGTCCATGTATACTGCTGCAGAAGGAATTGGTGTTTTATCATCCTCTTCATATTGGGGATGAGGTTATTGCGGAACTTGAAGTGATTGATATTAATCAATCTCGAAACTGGGTGACGTTAAAAGTGACGTGCTACAACCAGTCTGGAACGGAAGTTGTAAAAGGGCAGGCTGTAATTTTGATGTTAGCAGATCATGGTTCTTAGGTGAGATGAATGGAAAAAATGGAAAATAAAGCAACACAAATGGATTTGGAATATGTCACTGCTGATGAAACAGGATTGATTTTAGAAATAAGTTCAGAGTTTTGTCGTACTCTTGATGTTGCGGAATCCTTTATAAAAGGGCGTTATATTAACCAAGTAATCAAAGGAACCACCCATAATCTATCCCATCATAATGGGAAAAAAGCGGTTTTCTTTGGAGTGATCAACGGACAACCATGCCTTATTCGTTTGGATCAACATAAACACCATCATATTTACTCCATCCTTGTGAAAAAGAATGAAATTGACCTCTATGAAATCACTTCTTTTATGAACTCCATAAAAAAACCGAAGATACAAACCAACTCGAGAAACACAAATCGATATCGTTTTGAGGACATTGTTGGCGATGGACCTTTAATGACGCAAATGAAAGAGCTGGCTGCTCGAATTGCAACGAGTAACTCAACCGTTCTCCTTACTGGAGAGAGCGGAACGGGGAAGGAATTATTTGCTCAAGCCATCCATGGGTTAAGCTCGCGAAAAGACCAGCCTTTCGTTGCTGTGAACTGTGCGGCAATCCCGGAAGATTTATTTGAATCGGAAGTGTTCGGCTACGAAGCTGGGGCGTTTAGTGGCGCCAAACGTGAAGGAAAGCCTGGGAAGATTGAACTGGCTCAGAATGGGACGTTATTTTTGGACGAAATTTCAGAACTACCTTATCTAGCTCAAGGCAAACTTTTGCGCGTTCTGCAGGAAAAAGAAGTAGAAAGACTTGGCGGGACTGGGGCGAAAAACGTTGATATCCGCATCATTGCGGCCACCAACAGAGATTTAAAAACATTGGTGCAGGAAGGGAAATTCAGGCAAGACTTGTTTTACCGTTTGTATGTATTCGAACTGAAAATTCCGTCACTCAGGCAGCGAAAAGAGGACATCCTGCCTTTAACAGAGCATTTTATCCATTATTATAATGAACAGTTTAATCAAGAAGTGAAGTATATCGACCCTAAACTACAAGAGTGGCTAATCGGCAACGACTGGCCAGGAAATATTCGTGAACTTAGAGCGATTATTGAACGTGGGATGAATATCGTCGAAGGAGATACGCTGACCTTAGAATGTTTCCGGTTTACGTCGTTTACTGAAAATGCTGGTCCACCGCCAACCAACGAAACTCCGCTTAATGTTCAAAGTTTAGAGGAAGAAGTCCAAAAGGCGGAAATGAATGCCATTAAGTGGGCGTTAAAAGAAAGTGATGGAGATAAAACGATAGCCGCACAAAGATTAAAAATTCACCCGGCAAGCCTGTATAGGAAAATTTCTAAGTATGGGATTAAATGAAGCAAATGGCTATGAATATCATAAATGATGAGCAATAACCTTTTTATTGGGAAATGTCACATTTAACAAATGATAATTACGAATCACAAAAACTGTGTAGAGCTTCTTCTATACAGTTTTTTTATTGTTGAAAATCACTTCCCATGTTTAGAAAACAATCTGCCTTATCCCCCCTTTTTGCAAATCTGATTCGCAAATCTGCAAAAAATAGCATTCTTGCAAAATCATAAAATTGAAAAAACTTGATAACTGGGTATGTGTGTGTTGGCACGCTATTTGCATTATAGATTAGCAAAGACAAAGGAGGGAGAAATGTTGTTGAATTTTACATTTAGTGAAGAACAAGAATATTTTCGTGACATGTTAAGAGAATTCTCGCAAAGCGAGTTGCTTCCTCATTATACAACATGGGACCGAGAGAACACCCATCCTAGGCATTTATGGAAAAAGCTTGGTGAACTTGGGGTCAACGGTCTACGCATTCCGGAAGAGTTTGGTGGGAGTGGTGCTGAGTGTGTAACCGCAGGAGTTGCGGCTGAAGAAATTGGCCGTGGTGATTTTAATTTAACGTATGCGGTCATGTTGAATGCGCTAATCTCGGAAATTCTCACCAATCATGCGACAGATCAGTTGAAAAAAACGTGGCTCCCGGAAATTGCAAACGGCAACAAAATTATGGGCATTGCGATCACTGAACCGGCAGCAGGGACCGATGCAGCGGGAATTCGGTCAATGGCTGTACATAAAGGAGATAAGTTTATTTTAAATGGGGAGAAATCAGGAATCAGTGTCGCAACAATCGGAGATGCGTTTATTGTTTTTGCTAAAACAGACCCAAACTTGGGCAGTAAGGGAATCAGTGCCTTTGTTGTTCCTGCTGATTTACCTGGAGTAGAATGCAAAGGCTATGAAGATATGGGAAATGTTCCGATTGGGCGAGGATCTATCTATTTAACGGATGTGGAGGTTCCGGAAGAAAATTTAATTGGATTAGAAAACAATGGTTTCTTTCAGGTGATGAATGGATTTGATTTAAGTCGATTGCTGATTGGTCTCCAATGTGCGGGAGCTGCTTTTCAAAGTCTCGATGAAACGATTGAGCATGTGAAAACGAGACACGCCTTTGGCAAACCATTAGCGAAAAATCAGGGGGTTTCTTTTCCAATCGTCACACATTATACGCAATTGGAATTAATCAAATGGCAGGCTTATCGTGGACTTTGGCTTCGTGACAATGGCAAGAAACATTCGAAAGAAGCGTCTTCCGTTAAATGGCTGGGACCAAAATACGCTCAGGAAGCGATTCATGAATGTATGCTGCTGAATGGTCATTATGCGTATACAAAAGAAATGCCATTAGAACAACGATTGCGAGATGTAATTGGTTTGGAGATTGGCGATGGAACTGCACAAGCGAACCAAATGGTGATTGCACGGGAGTTAATTGGAAAAGAATATCGTCCTTATTAAATGAGGAGCTCCTACTTTATGAGCCAAACCGAAAATTTGTTTATCGGCCAAATTAGTCGGGTTCAAAAAACGTTTACTGCGGAGGATGTTCGCAAATGGAGTGATTTAACTCAAGATGATAATCCAATATATAATGAAGGAATTTATTTTGAGAACCCATTAGTTCCAGGTATTTTATGTGAAGCATTAATCTTCGATGCAATTCGGAAAGAGTTTGCGAATCATATTTGTTGCTTGGTGAAAAAAGAACTTCTATATCTTAGCCCAGTGCACATTGGGGAAAAAATGACCGCGGAAGTGGAAACGATTGAAGTGAATGATGAGAGAAATTGGGTGACGGAAAAGGTAACCTGCATGAATGCAACAGGCAAAGAAGTGGTGATCGGGCAGGTTGTTTTACAAATAATTGAAAATACCAAATAGGAGGAATCGATGATGGAACATACAAACACAACGGTAAATGAAGGGGCTATCAACAACCAATTTACAGATGTGCTTTATGAGAAAAGCAATGGGGTCGCGAAAATTACGATCAATCGTCCAGAAGTGTACAATGCGTTTCGAGCAAGAACGGTCAGTGAGTTGATTGCGAGTTTTCGCGATGCATGGGATGACAACAGCATTGGTGCAGTGATTTTAACAGGAGCTGGCGAAAAAGCGTTTTGTACAGGCGGCGATCAAAAGAATAAAGGCGATGACGGGTACGATGGTTACGGCGGGTTAAACGGTGGAATTGGACTCGAGATTGAAAACCTTCATCGAACGATTCGTGCAATTCCAAAGCCGGTGATTGCCGCGGTAAATGGATACGCGATTGGCGGGGGCCATGTGCTGCATGTGATTTGTGATTTAACGATTGCGGCCGAAACTGCTTTGTTTGGCCAAAGTGGTCCAAAAGTAGGAAGCTATGATGCAGGCTTAGGTACGGCTTATTTAGCTAGAGTCGTTGGCGAGAAAAAAGCGCGCGAAATCTGGTATTTATGCGAAAAATACACCGCGCAAGAAGCGAAAGAAATGGGTTTAGTGAATAAAATTGTCCCACAAGAAGAGCTAATGGCGGCAGCAGAAGAAATGGCCGCAAAGATTGTAGAGAAAAGCCCGACGGCGATTAAAATGCTGAAATACTCCTTCAACGCCGATTCAGCCAATATTGAGGGAATTTCCCAAATTGCGATGGCAAGCCTTGCGATGTTTTACAAAACCGAAGAATCAGCCGAAGGAATGAACGCCTTCTTAGAAAAAAGACCAGTAGATTTTAAGAAATTTAGGGGGTAAGAAAAGCGGAAGCGCCCTGCTCAGCGGCGTATGGCCTGGAGCTCTCCAACTGAGATATAGGAAACACGAAGAGCCGGAGGCGATTCGATGTTGACTTATC
>Ga0182742_1000938_pt1 | contig 40771 bp, 43 predicted proteins | sample eDN5th37CBELigMG_FD_128880 | JGI IMG/M metagenome (GOLD analysis project Ga0182742, IMG submission 128880) | Enriched Miracle-Growth compost microbial communities from Emeryville, California, USA - eDNA 5th pass 37_C BE-Lig MG (version 2)... ... | reverse complement strand
GGGGGATGGAAACAATTATTAGCTTTACCTGTTGATAGGCTTCAAGTATATAGTGCAAAGCTCATCACTGTTTGTACGTTTGTGGCATTAACACAAATTCTGATGTTAGCAGGATTATTTCTTGTAGGAATGGTACATGGTTTCAATGATCCATTTCCTTGGAAGGAAGTATTCCTTCGCTTATTTATGGGCTGGTTAGGATGTTTACCAATTATCTCTCTACAATTATGGGTTTCTACCGCTTGGTCCAGTTTTGCTGCTCCTGTTGCATTAAATGTCATCCTAACTTTACCAAACATACTCATTGCAAATTCGGAAACATTCGGTCCATGGTATCCTTGGGCACAACCGTTTTTAGGTATGGTAATGGATCAGCAGTCAGGCTTTACATTTTCCATAGAGACATTGGTATTTGTTATTATTGGCGGATTTCTCGTCTTTACGGTAGGTGGCATGGTCTATTTTAAACAAAAAGCAGTTTAGTAAAACATTCATTAAGACAATAAAGAAGTGAATACTCCCACTTCTTTATTGATTTCTTCCTGATGTATAATCAAACTTATTGTTTTAGTAGAACGTAGTAATAGTAGAATTTAATGGAACAATTATTTTACATAGTAAAGGGAAGGTGATAAGTTATGACTGGATTTATTATCCATCTTATTTTATTGATACCTTTCTTGATATTCGCTTATGTTCTATCAAAAGGAAAAGGAGCCTTTCTGCTTGCGGGGTATAACACGATGTCTGAGTAGGAAAAAGCTCAGTATGATGAAGTAGCGTTGTGTAAGTTTATGAGTAAACTCATGTATGGAATCAGTCTTAGCTTATTTTTATGGGCACTTAGCGAAGGGTTAAAAAATCAACTTTTATTTATCATTGGCCTTATTTTATTTATTAGTCTTCTTATTTTTGCATTGGTTTACTCAAATACAGGAAACAGATTTAAAAGGGATAAAACGTGATGAAAGCATGTTTAAAATTTCGTACATGATGGCTTCGTTTCATTTTTTAATCAGTCAAAAAAATCTTCATTCATGTATTGACCTTAACGTTGCGTAAAGGTGTAAAGTGAAATTATCAAGGAGGGATTAGAGATGGAATACACGATTCACAAACTTGCGGAATTAGCGGGTGTCAGTACAAGGACTTTACGATATTACGATGAGCTTGGAATTCTTAAGCCGGCAAGAATCAACTCATCGGGCTACAGAATCTATGGACAATATGAAGTAAATCTTATCCAACAGATTCTCTTTTATCGCGAACTTGGTCTGCAGCTAAATCAAATAAAAGATATCGTGACTGATCCTGCTTTTGACTTCGAAAAGGCATTACATGAACATCGAGAGCGTCTCCTTAATAAACGAAACCAATTAGATCAACTAATTGCAAATGTTGAAAAAACAATTGCACATTCAGAAGGGAGAATGAAGATGACTGATCAAGAAAAATTCGAAGGCTTTAAACAAAAAGCACTGAAGGAAAACGAAGATAAATACGGAAAAGAAATCCGTGAAAAATACGGAGAAGCAACCGTCAAGAAATCGAATGAGAAATTCATGAATATGTCTGAAGAGGAGTACGAAAAATCTGTCAATATTGAAAAGGAGATGAGAGAACTATTAAGAAATGCGATGATAATGGGTGATCCTGCAAGTGATTTAGCTCAAAGAGCTGCCCAGTTGCATAAACAATGGTTACTGTTCCACTGGCCTTCCTATAGTAAAGAGGCACACGCAGGTCTAGCTCAAATGTATGTCGACGATGAGAGATTTACAGCTTATTATGATCAGGAACAACCGGGTACAGCTGAGTTTTTGAGAGATGCTATTCAAATTTTTACTGGAGTGAAAAATCATTAAACGTATTGTTAACGTAATTCATTTTTGTTAATATAGGAGTAACTATGGATGAAATGGAGGTTTTCCTTTTGACAGCATCAATGAGATTAAGATTCCTAGACCGCAATCGTTAATTGAATACGTTTGTATGGAGCTCTGCCTATGTTCAGAGCAACGGGATTGGTCTGTCTATTTTTAAAGGAAACCATTATTTAGCGGGTTTTTAAAAAGAGGGATTATTTTTCCCTCTTTTTTTGATGTCTTTAAAAATATACATCAGAACGGTTCGATGTAGATGGATGTGGGTGAAGTCTAGATTTTAAAAAAACTTAATAGAAATGAGTTGTTAAAAAATGAATACAGTAAATAACGATCACAAGGAGAACTGGTTTAAGAATATTATTCTCTTCTTAAGTAGTCAGACAATATCACTATTCGGGTCATCATTAGTCCAATACGCGATTATGTGGTACATCACGCTGGAGACTGAATCTGGTTTAATGATGACTTTGTATATCATTTGCGGATTTATTCCTACATTTCTTTTGTCTCCAGTTGCAGGAGTGTGGGCAGATCGGTACAATCGAAAAATGTTGATTATGGTAGCTGATGGGCTTATTGCAACAGCGACGCTCATTTTGGCTATTCTCTTTTTAATGGGCTATGATGCCACTTGGTTACTGTTTGTGATGGCAGCAGTACGTGCCTTTGGAACAGGCATTCAAACACCTGCAGTAGGAGCCATTCTTCCGCAAATTGTTCCGAAGGATAAACTAACAAAAGTGAACGGAGCAAATGGAAGTATTCAAGCCATTATCATGTTTGTTTCACCAATGGTAAGTGCGGCGCTGTTAGCAACAACATCAATCGAAATCATCTTTTTCATTGATGTCATAACAGCTATTATCGCGATTTTCACTCTCCTTGCCTTTTTAAAAATCTCTACCCATGAAAAAGCAGCCGAAAAACAAACCACAAGCTACTTTAGTGATTTTAAACAAGGTTTACAGTATATAAATAACCATGCATTTCTCAAAACGTTTTTCATATTCTTTGCTGTTTTCTTTGTGTTAATGGCACCTGCTGCATTTTTAACACCGTTGCAGGTAACACGTACGTTCGGTGATGATGTATGGAAATTAACGGCAATCGAAATCGCTTTTTCCATTGGTATGATGATTGGCGGGGGGATTATTGCTTCATGGGGAGGCTTCCCAAACAAAGTGAAAACAATGGCGTTCTCAAGTTTTATTATGGGAGCCTGTACGTTTGCCCTTGGTGCCACACCAATCTTTTGGCTGTACTTGATATTTATGGCGTTATTTGGAGTGGCCATGCCGATCTTCAATACACCAACAACTGTATTGTTGCAGGAAAAAATTGAAGAAGAGTATTTAGGTAGAGTGTTTGGTGTAATGGGGATGATCTCAACTTCAATGATGCCTATCGGAATGCTCATATTTGGCCCTATTGCAGATATCATTAGAATCGAATGGCTTTTGATAGGAACAGGACTGTTCATCATCATCCTAACGCTATTCATGAATCAAAATAAAGTATTAGTTGAAGCGGGTAAACCGGTTTTAAATGAAGCTTAACAAACGAAACTGAATAAATAAGAACAGGCAAAAACGCCTTTTATCTTTGAGACGTTTTTGCCTGTATTTTTTTGAACAATATTGAAACTTTTTTACCATTAAATCGTATGTAAAGGTAGCATGTTACTTACTAGGGGGAACATAAATGAAGGACCATCTTGATCAAATTGAAGCAACCATTAAGGAACTTAGAAGTATTGATAACAAAAAAACCACTGGAAAGCTTAATTTAAATAAATGTGAACGAATTGCTGAAAAATTGGATTCGTTATCTGGAAATTGCAAGGAATGTGAGCAACAATTACTAGAATTAAAGAATCACTTTATAAAATTAAAAGCGGATATAGACGGATTAGATAAAAATGATCTAAAACAACACCAACAATTTATCCAGCAAATCTGTAACCATCTTCAGAAAACACACAAACTATTACCAGAGGGGTATTATATGAGTATCTATATGTCGATCGGAATGAGTTTGGGTGTCGTGTTCGGATTAACGATATTCGACAATATTGCCTTAGGGATCCCGATTGGTATGTGTTTTGGAATGGCCATTGGAGCCGGTTTGGATGCCGATCTAAAGAAAAAAGGGAAAACAATTTAGTTCTTAGAGATTCACGTTGTGTAACATAGTATACTAATAGAAAAAGACTTTCTGCACTTTTCCGGAGGAGTTTACAGATACGAATGAAAAAGGTATATCTTATTTGGTTAGCTTTTTATATCACTGTATGGGGAGTAGCTTTTTATGAATTTCCATTAAGTATAAACGAGAGACAGCTGGCCGCTACAAGTTTATTTTTAGTTATATTATTTATACTGCCTCTTTTTAAGGAAAGAACATTGGTGCTAACCCTATTATTTTGCACCCAGACCATCTTAACGATCCTCGTTTTCTATCCGGCAGACAATTTGCTAAATCCATTTCTGCTCTTCATACATGCTTTACTACTGGCGGAAGCAGTTTTTTATTTACCTAGATGGAAAAGCTTAATAGTGGTAGTGTTTCAGTTAGGAAGTTTGATATGCCTCTTATCAGAAGCACGTCTTAGTCCTACACAAGTAATATGGATTAGTTTGTTTTTTATGATGTTAATAAGCGCGTTATACCATTATCAAGCCGTACATAAGCGAGAAAAGGAAACACAACAAAAAAATGACGCCTTACTTGATGAGTATCGAAAAATGAAAAGACAGCTTGTTACAGAAGAAGAACAGGCCAGACAGGATGAGCGAATGCTCATTGGTCATGAAATACATGATTCTGTTGGACATAAACTAACTGCACTGATCATGCAGTTTGAGGTATTTCGCCTGCATGCAGAGAATAAGGACAAAGAAAAAATAGCAGATCTTAAACAACTTGCTGAACAAAGCTTGGAAGAAACGAGACGTGCTGTAAAATCCTTTAAACAGACAGAAGTAGGTGGTTTACAAGGAGTGATCCGCTTAATTCGTAAACTGGAAATGGAAAGTTTTATGAGAATAAGTTTTTCTGTTAAACACGGTGCATTTGCTGCACCACTAACTGGTGAGCAGTCTTTTGCAATCTATCGGGCTGTTCAAGAAGCACTGACAAATATTATGAAACATAGTACCTCAAGAGAAGCCCATGTCATGTTTGAGTCTCCGGGAGGGAGTATTTTTAGATTTGAAGTACTTAACATCGCTCCATCTCATCCCTTTTTTCAAGAGGGATATGGATTGAAAGCCATGCGGGACCGATTAGAAAAAGTTGGAGGTTCCCTGGAAATTGATCATAATGAGCGTCATTTCGTTGTAAGAGGGAGTATACGTTTAGTTGAACGGAGAGGGTCATATGATTAAGGTGTTACTTGCGGAAGATCAAGTGATGGTACGCCAAGGTTTAAAGGCAATGATTGAAACAGATGAGGAGATAGCTGTAACTGGTGAGGCTGATAATGGCAAAGAAGCGATTAACCTATGTGAGAAGCAGGGTTTTGATGTAGCCATTTTAGATATACGTATGCCAGTAATGGATGGAATAGAGGCAACAAAAATAATACGATCACGTTTTCCCCTGATGAAAATTCTAATGTTGACAACGTTTGATGACGAAGAATACGTGATGGAAGCCTTAAAATTGGGGGTAAATGGATATATGCTGAAAAACGGTGATACGGAATCACTTATTCGCTCAATTAAAAGTGCATTAAGTGGCGGGCTTTCTCTGGAAGATCAGGTTGCGGCAAAAGTAATGCCGGTCTTACTTCAAAAACAAGAGGAGAATTCAATAGATCCGAGGCTAACTCCACGGGAAAGAGCCATATTAACATGTATCGGTGAAGGGTTAAATAATAAAGAAGTTGCAGAACGACTAGGCTTGTCAGTTGGAACCGTCAAAAATCAAACAAGTATGATTTTAGATAAATTAGAATTAAGAGACCGGACACAGTTAGCTATTTACGCCATTCGCAAACATCTCGTCTAAAATAAAAAAGTGACAAAAGTAATAAGTGTTGTTTCATACAGTGACCAGAGTCAGTAGTGACTTTGGTTTTTTTGTTTTAAGATGCAAATATGGTCATTATGAAAGGCTGTTTTCGCAAACATTGTTGCTTTGTAATAAGTGTAGAGTTTGTTGATTTGAGCTCCAGGCTGCTCGCTTTCCGTGGGGTGGGCGGTGAGCCTCCTCAACGCTTTGCGTCTGCGGGTCTCACCGGTCCCACAGCTCCCACAGGAGTCTCGCATATCCGTTCAAATCAACCCTATTTAGTTTTTTTAAGTACTTTTTTAAAACAACAATCTTTTAGAAAAGAGCCTTATGAAAACATCAAAGGAGGTAATCACGTGCTTGAGACAATCAATTTAAAAAAGTCATTTAAAGGAAAACCCGCTGTACAAGAAGTGAACTTATATTTAGATCAAGGTGAATCTGTTGGCTTATTAGGACCAAATGGGGCAGGGAAATCAACAACAATTTCCATGATATCAAGTTTGATTAAGCCTACAAGCGGTGAAATAAAGCTAAATGGTGTAAACATTGTCGATAAACCTGGTGAAATAAGAAATATTTTAGGTGTCGTACCACAAGAAATTGCGCTTTATCAAGAACTGTCAGCCTATGAAAACCTCAAATTTTTTGGATCTATTTATAAAATTAAAGGAAAAGAACTGGAGAAAAGGATTCAAAATGCTCTGGATATTGTTGGGTTACAAGAACGTCAAAGGGATTTAGTAAAGACATTTTCAGGTGGTATGAAACGCAGGGTCAATATTGCTGCAGCTCTATTACATCAACCGAAAATACTCATTTTAGATGAACCGACTGTTGGAATTGATCCGCAATCGAGAAATCATATCCTGGAAATGGTTCGTCATTTAAATGAAAAAGATGGAACAACGATTCTTTACACAAGTCATTATATGGAAGAAGTTGAACAACTCTGTGACAGATTATACATTATGGATCATGGGGAAATTATAGCCTCAGGAACAAAAGCTGAGCTGCTTAGCATTTTATCAACTGAGGATACGATAAAAGTGGAGTTAAGTCACATGGATGATACATTTGTTGAGCATGTCAAGACCATAGAAGGAGTTCGAAAGGTAGAGGCATCTCCCCTGCAAATAAAAGTGATTGTAAAAAAGGGAAGTCAATTAATTAGTGAGCTCGTTCATTTAGCTGATCAATATCATACTCATATTGTCAATTTTCATACTGAAACACCTAGCTTGGAGGATGTATTCCTTCATTTAACTGGCCGGACATTACGGGACTAAGGAGGTGGAATAATGTTAAGTTTCATAAAAAAGGACTTATTAATGTTTTGGCGTGACCGTAAAGAGCTCATTACCGTATTAGTCCTTCCCATTATTTTAGTCATGGTTTTAAATTTTGCTTTTGCCGGTTTGTTTGGTTTTAATGAGGATGCAAAGTTGGATTTACAATTGGCAGTGGTGAATCAGGATGACAACGACACAGAAGCAATGACTCAATTAAAGGAGCGCTTGGTCAAAGAGGCGGCGTTAGGTGAAGAGCAAACAGTGGAGGTCTTGAGTCAAGCAACTTTCATAAAACCTATTTCAATGTTAGAAGATTATCTTCATAGTGATGATTTAAAGGAATGGGTAACGGTTCATGAGATGGAGGAAACTGAGGCAGTAGCTAACATGAAGGAAGGAGAATTGGATGGAATCCTAATCATACCGGATGGATTTACTGCCGATAGTTTGTATTCAGCGTTAATGGGAGAACCGCCAACTGCTCCACTGAAATATAAAATAGAAATGGAAACGAATGATACCAGTACATTAGCACAAATAATCCAAGGGTTTATGGATCAAATGAACTATCAGTTTGCCCTACAGAAAGTGGGAGGTGACCCGCGGGTGGAAGTCATTCTACCGGAGGGAGGCCTTGAAAAAGTAGGAGCTGGTGAAAACTTTACGATGACACAGTATTTTCCGATCGCAATCGGAGCGTTGTTTTCATTATTCCTTGCAGCAACAGTAGCAACGAAAACAGGTGAAGAAATTAGACAAAAAGTATTCTATCGGATTTTATTGACAAATAGTCATCCATTCCATTTTTTAATTGGCAAAATTGTCTCAACATTCTGTTTAGCTTGGTTGCAAACTATGTTTGTGTTCCTATTGTCACACTTGATTTTAGACATATTTCCTGATCGGACGATTCCCTTCTGGCTTGGTACCATTGGGATTGTGTCATTGCTTTCCTTAGCAATATCCGGGCTATCTGCTGTCTTTACCAGCATCTCACTTAGAGTGTCTGATATCGATGCTGCGAATGGTATTTTTATGATCGTTATTATTCTTTTTGGTATCATCGGTGGAAGTTTTGTTCCTATTTATATATTACCTGACTGGCTGCAAAAAATCGGAGAGTGGACCCCGAACGGTCTATCATTAACTATCATGACACAATGGGTCCAATTTGAGGAGTTTTCCTCCATCATCATACCAAGCATGATCCTTGTTGTGTTTTTCATTCTTTGTACAGTAATTGGTTTAGCTCTATATCCGAAAAGGGGGGAAGCGTAGTGAATTCAGTTTTTTGGGCGCAATTTACGAAGGATAAACGCAACCCTATCTTCATCATTTTATTTATTGCAGGTAGTATTCTTGCAACATTAGTATTTGCCGAAGGTGTCTATTCACCGACAAAGGTTGCTATATTCAGTGAAGGAGAAAATGCCTCAGAAATTGAGAAGAAATGGGTAGACCTGTTAAATGTTGATGACTCCTTTCAGTTTGTTGTCGTAGAACCGAATGAAGCGCGCGAGGATGTACGGGATGGAAAGCTTGATGTAGCTGTAAAGGTCATGGAAACTGACTACAGGTTAGTGGCTACAAGTGAGCTTCCAACAGTATCGTATGTTCAGCAGCATGTTGACAAAGTATTTCAACAGGAGGCACAATTAAGTGCAATTGTTCAATCAAAGGAAAATGGAAACGTACGAGAAGAGCTTGAAAACTATTTGGAAGAAGCACCCTTTCAAATGGAGACTCAAGGACTTGAAAGTGAGAAAGTTCCTAATTATAACATGAGTACTCAATTATTATTTGCTTTTACATTTTTAATTTCGATGTTTATACTCGGACTTAAGGTAAATAATGTCACACATGATAAAGTCTCTGGTATTTGGGATCGAATGATCCTATCACCGATTAGTAAAACCAAGATGTACTGTGGATATATACTCTATAGCTTTTTGATTACCTTATTTCAAGTAGTTGTTGTCCTCTTCGTGTTTAAGTACTTGATGAACTATGAACTAGGAGATCAACTATGGTTAATTATCTTAATTGCTGCGTTCTTTATTTTTAGTATGATCAGTATCGCGATGTTAATTACCGGGTTTGTAAAGACGCCTGAGCAATTTTATGCAATTTACCCATCAGTTATCCCCCTAATACCGATTGTAAGTGGGGCTTATATGATGCCGGGAACGATTACGAATTCAGCTCTATTGTTCATAGCAGATCTCTTTCCAATGGCACATGCGATGGATGCGATTTTGTCAGTGATTTTTTATGATGCCGGTTTTAAGGATGTGATGATGTCTTTATTATTTATGCTGTTAATTGGTGTGGTAGCAATGGGATTAGGGATTAATCTTATAGAGAGAAGAACCAGATAGGCTTCTAGTATAGTAACCTTGCAAAGAAGGAATTTTTAACTCACTTCTAGAAAGTAAACCTGGATCATTTATTTTTTAGGAGGAATAGTCATGGTGATGCAAAGAGTTAGCCTGCTTACAATCGGTGCTTATAATTTACCAGTTCTTCGGTCTTTTTATCAAAAACTTGGATGGGAAGAAACAGAATTTAGTTCAGATACCTATGCTGCATTTAAAACGGCAGGTGTAATTCTAACCCTTTTTCCTATTGAGGAATTAGCAAAAGATGCCGGAATTGAACTTTCACAAAGTAAAGAAGGGTTTCATGGTGTAACGTTTGCTATAAATTTAGATACACGGGAACAAGTAGATGCAACGATTGAAGAGGTACGCAGCATAGGTGCAAGGATCTTAAGAGAACCAAGTGACGCATTTTGGGGTGGAAGGACAGCCTACTTTGCAGACCCTGAGAATAATCTATGGGAAGTTGCCTGGAATCCTTCTGCTGTGTTTGATGAAAGAGGAGCAATGATTTCATTCTAAAACGTGTATAGAGAGAGTCTGGAGCCACAGTTTAGCCATCTAAATTGTGGCTTTTTCTTATTTTTATTTAATATTATAAAAACTTAATTGATTGCGTCACAACAATAGTGTATGATACATAGTATAGAATAAATACTGTATGACATATAGTAAAAATTTCGAGGTGGGTGAAATGAGTAATTTAATTCAATCATTATCAACAGAACTACGTAGAGGAACATTGACACTTGCTGTTTTGAGTCAATTACGTACTCCTCAATATGGATATTCACTCGTTCAATTGTTAGAAGGATCTGGTATTCCTATTGATCAAAGTACGTTATATCCTTTATTGCGACGATTAGAAAAACAGGAATTGGTATCAAGCAGTTGGGACACATCTGAGAGTAGACCCCGTAAGTACTATGTTTTAAGTGAATTTGGTGTAGAAGTATTTTTGCAGTTAAAAAAGGAATGGATTGCAAATTCAAAAGAGCTTTACAACCTATTGAAAGGGGAGGAAGATGATGAACTTAATTGAGATTTATATTCAGGAAGTGACACGGAGATTACCTGAAAAAAGTCGTAGTGACATTGCGCTTGAGTTACGGTCGACAATAGAGGATATGCTTCCTGATGATTATAATGAAGAAGATGTAAAAAAAGTGCTCGAGAAGTTAGGGAGTCCGGTTTCATTGGCCAGCGGTTATCGCGACCAGCCTATGCACTTGATTGGACCGAGATACTTTGATGTATATATGTCCTTATTAAAAATGATCTTACCGATCGCTGCAATGATCTCTTTAATTTCGATGCTTGCAGAATATTTTATTGGGTATACAGGAAGTGAAGCGATAATTAATGTCGCTCTACAAGTCATGGGTGAAGGGATCTGGAGAATCATTGAGGTGGGGATGCAAGTATTCTTCTGGGTCACATTGACATTTGCCATTTTAGAGAGAACTGATAAGGGGAAAGAAGGAATACCATTAACAAACAGTCTGCAAAAATGGACACCTGATGATTTAAAAACTATCACGTATGTACCAAAGAAAAAGGCCATTTCAAAGGTTGAAGTATTCGGGGGTCTAATGTGGACAGCAATCTGGGCAACACTCTACTTTTATGCCAATCATCTAGTCGGTGTATATAGAGGCGGGAATGAAGGTCTTGAATTTAAAATACCTGCATTGAATCAAGATGTGTTGCTTCAATACTGGCCGATCGTCATCATCGTGATTGGTCTAGAAATATTATTGTCACTATACAAGTTAATAAAGGGTCAATGGACAAAAAGAATTGCCCTTTTCAATACAGTCGTTCAACTAGTCGGAACAATTGTATTTACGGTCATCTTACTAAATCCAAACCTACTAAGCTCCGAATTCACAACATTCATGGCCGATTTATTCACAATAAACCCAAATCAATTCAAAACATCATTCACTGGCGGCATCCTCTTCATCTACATCCTATCAGCCGCAATAAGTGTGTATGACGGATACAAAAAGGCAAGAATCGGTACAGAGGGACAGGTACGTTGACCCAGTTTTTAAACATAGATTCCTAAAATGTATATAGAAAATCTACGCAGATATAGAACTTTAAATTTCACCAATTACTTTTGAGATTGAAAAATGGGCTTCATTATAGGTGTTTTCATGAAGCATTCTTCCTACAAGACGGGCTCCAAAATGAAAGTAAACGTATATACTATATCGTCTTAGATTTTTCACAAACGAAAGGAAGATGTTTAAATGTACGGTTATGAAAACAGTCCACATTTGGCAGGTGCAAACGCACCACATGTTGCTGGGGCAAATGTTCCACATCAACCAGTTATGCCTAGTTATGTAGCTCCTGCTTATGGATATTGTGCTCCAGGTTATGGAAATACGTTCGCGCTCATCGTTGTCCTATTTATCTTATTAATCATTATAGGTGCAACAATCTACGGTCATAAATGTTAATGATATAGGCTAAAAAGACACTATTTATTAGTGTCTTTTTACATTTATAGAGGTAAACAAATGCATAAGGATAAAAAATACTATAGAGAGATCTCTATGTTGTACTGTACAAGTTTAATAGCTTTTAATGGTGCTAGAATAAGAAGGACTATAAATACAATTGTGGAACTTATTGTTAGTACATTATTAAAATAAGCTATAGAATTTAACAATGATTTTGACATGTTTAGGAGGAAGGTATATGAGCATACGTTTTGAAGTGATCAGAAAAGTACAGGTAACAAAGCAAAGAGCATACTTTGGTTTGCTGGATCTTGGTTCTGCACAGAACTGGATGAAAGGCTTAGTCAAGATCGAGCGGATGGATGAGGGACCTCTTAAAGTGGGAAGTGAATGGAGGGAAACACGAAAGATGTTTGGAACAGAAGCTACTGAACACTTTGAAGTCGTTGAATTGAACGAACCCCATAAAATAGTGCTGCGCTGTGATGGAACAAAAGGAACAACAGGCAAAGGTGAATTTGTGTTTACATACATTCTATCTTCAAAGGATGATTCTACAGAGATTAAGTTGGACGGGGAAATAAATGGACTTACAGGACTAGCAAAATTCTTCGGGAAAATGATGGCCGGTACCTTTAAGAAAGCTTGTGAGAAAGATTTGGATTCGTTAAAGAGCTATTTGGAGAAAGAGTGAATTGGACAACATACTAAAATAACAATCATTCCGTAATGGTAAAAGATTGAATAAATACACATTATTATTACATAATACAGTAGGAGTATTATACCTCTATGTAGAATGTAAACATTTGATGGAAAACAAATCTCGTTTGGAAAACAAGGAGGAAAATATGGGCAGAATCGTACATTTCGAAATTCATGTAAGTGACATGGAGCGGGCAAAGAAGTTTTACGGTGAGGTATTTGGCTGGACGTTTGAGGATTGGAGTGAATATGCCGGAATGCCATATTTTGGAGCTGTTACTGGTGATGCAAACGAACCTGGAATCAATGGAGCTTTGATGCAACGTCATGGAGCTGCCCCGGAAAATGGACAGGCATTGAATGGCTATGCATGTACAATAGGAGTGGAAGATTACGATTCTACTGAAGCTAAAATTGTACAAAACGGCGGAAAAGTTGCTCTTCCTAAATACGCTCTTCCAGGTATGGCTTGGCAAGGTTACTATATTGACCCTGAAGGAAACACATTTGGCATTCATCAACCAGATGAAAATGCTAAATAATTGATGTAAGGTGGAAGTAACTAATGATCGATAAAATTGGTAAAATTACTGTCTATGTTCAAGATCAAGAACAAGCAAAGGAATTTTGGTTAAATAAACTAGGATTTGTTTTAAAACTGGAACAACCTATGGGACCAAATGCAAAATGGATTGAGGTTGGACCTAGTAATAATGAATTTACGACCCTTGTGTTGTATTCCAAGGCAGCAATGGAACAACATCAACCCTCAAAGGTAGCCCATCCTTCTGTCCTCTTCAGCACAACTGATATTGAATCAGCATATGAAAGTATGGTGCAAAAGGGTGTCAAAGTGGGTGAAATGTTAAAAATGCCATTCGGTACAATGTTCACATTTTTTGACCAAGATGGGAATGAGTATCTATTAAGGGAAGATAAATAAATAACTAATTAGTGGATGATACATATTTTTTCTTTAAAAGATTATTAAGATACAACCACAACTAAAAATTCCACAAAATTAACCTCATTTCAATTGGTTTTGAAATGAGGTTTTGTTTTTATAAATTTTTCTAAAAGGTCGATGTAACTAAATTAATACTAAAAACACCTTCAATGAAAAAATATGGTTTATAATAAACATAGGAATCTATACAAACAGGAGCATCTGCAAATGAACAAACAAAACAGTAAGTACAGATGGATCGTTTTTGCATCCGTACTGTTCACGTATTTTCTTATCGTTAGTCAAAGAACAGCACCGGGCTTAATTACAGACCAATTGATGAATGAATTTAGCGTCACTGCCGCAACCATTGGCTTTATCGCAAGCATACAATTTTTTGCTTATGCCGGTTTGCAAGTGCCGATTGGTATTTTGTCCGATCGCTACGGTCCAAATTTTTTTCTTATCATTGGGACATTTTTGGCCGGAATTGGGACATTACTGTATAGTCTCGCACCGAATGAAACTTTTCTTCTTATTGCAAGATTAATTGTCGGAACCGGTGACTCTGCCATTTGGGTAAATTTAGTTTTAATTCTAAGTCAGTGGTTCAAAGGAAATGAATTTGTTAAATTACTTGGAATGGCAGGTGTGTCAGGAAGCCTTGGATTTTTACTGGCAACAGTGCCATTTTCGCTTTGGATCGGCTTTTTAGGATGGAGAACATCCTTTTTATCTATGGGAATTCTTTTATTACTATGTGGAATACTCCTATATGTTGTACTCATTTATCAACCAAAACGAATCATTAAATCAAATAGTTTACCAGACTCTTCACTAAAAAAAATAAAGGCTACACCAGAAAAAACCTCGGTGATATTAAAGCGGATTTTTACAAACCGGCAGGCTTGGGCAGCCTTTTTCTGTCATTTTGGGGCTGTAGGGACGTATGTAGGCTTCATCGGTTCATGGGCCGTTCCATATGGGACATCAGTATTTGATATGTCCATGTCAACAGCGAGTCAATTTATTATGATTGGTCTTTTTGGGGCAATAATTGGTGCACCATTAGCAACAATGATATCAAGCCGAATAAATTCAATTAAAAAGCCGTATTTGATATTTCATGGTCTGATTTTTTTTAGTTGGTCCATTTTCCTCGTTTTCAGTGGTAAACCACCACTTTTTATACTTGTTTTACTCTTTTTCATTATTGGCTTCGGGAATGGTACCAGTGCATTAACCTTCGCATTTGTTCGTCAGTCTTTTGATGCAAAGGAAGTAGGAGTAGCTACTGGTTTTGCGAACATGGGAGGTTTCTTGAGTGCTGTATTATTACCAAGCATTTTCGGAACAGTTTTAGACTCATTTCAAACTGCCAATAGTCATATTGGTTATTTTTATGGGTTTATGATCCCTGTTATATTTTCTCTTTTAGGTTTGTTTGGAGGGTTTTTGATTAAAGAAAAACAGCAGGAAGTTGTCCAATCGAAGGAACTTAGTTATTAGACACTCACTATGAAGCTAGATTTATAGTCTTAAAATTTTTTTATGCAATGCTACCTGTTTACATAGTTCAATAATAATGAATAAAGCTAACAGGTAGTCCATTATACGGATCATATATTTATAAAAAAACCTCACATTTCCTCTTTATATATAGTTTATTTTTAACCATTTTCACCCCCTAGAACTAATCTTTACTTATCATTTTTCTCCACGAAATTTAAGTCATTTCACATAATGACTTAGATCATTTCTACACACCGCAAATATATATACATTCCTTTTGGCTTAATCCGCCAATAACATGACCTTAATGACCATGAATTTTTCACTGTTAAAAAGTAAGATATAAAAAAGGGTAAATCACTTAATAACCTTTTAAAAATTTTATTAGGGGGAGTAATGTGAAGGTAATTTTTATCTCACTAGATACACTTAGGGCGAAAAATCTAGGTTGTTATGGATACAAGCATCCAACCAGCCCTTATATTGATCAAATTGCAAAAGAAGGGGTCTTATTTACTCAAGCATATGCATCCGATATTCCTACAGAAGTTGCACACACGTGTATTTTTACCGGGAAAGTAGGTTTAACTACAGGAGTAGTTTCACACGGTTCTCCATCCTCATATTTACCAAAAGACCATGAGTGGCTTCCGACTATTTTAAGAAAGGCAGGATTTACAACAGCTGCTGTTGATAATCTATATCACTTAAAGGAATGGTTTGCTAGAGGATATCAGTATTATATGAATACTACTGGAAAAACAAGGTGGATAAAAGGTCATTCGATTAATAAGCTGGCTAAACCTTGGATAAATGAACATAAAGATGAAGATTTCTTTCTATTTTTGCACTACTGGGATCCACATACACCTTATTTACCGCCTAATGAATATATTAAAGAATTTTATGATCTTACTAATAATCCTTATGATTTAACGAATAAGAGTATGGAGCCTGCATTTAATCATCCTGCATATCCTTTTTTTAAGCGCCATCACTTTGATTTACTTAAAAATGTTACTGATTCTAGTTATGTAAGCGCTTTATACGATGCGGAAATTCGATATTTAGATGATATGTTAAAAGATTTAGACGAGTATTTAATAAAGCTAGGTATAAAGGATGATACATTGCTTGTGTTATTTGGGGATCATGGGGAGAGCTTAACAGAGCATGATATATACTGGGATCATTGTGGACTCTATGAGGCAACAGTACACGTACCAATGATTATGCGTTGGCCTGTCAAAATCCCGGAAGGTATTAAAGTGTCAAATTTGGTTCAGCACGCTGATTTAATGCCAACATTACTAGAAGCAATAGATCTTGCATTACCAGACAAGCTAGATGGGAAAAGCCTCTGGCCACTAATTCAAGGTCAAAAAGTAAATCACCATTCTGAAATTTATTTAAGTGAATGTGCTTGGCAAGCTGCCAGAGGTATCAGGACCGACCAATATAAATACATTGAGACGTATGACGCTGGTCCTTTTTCCCGACCACCAATCGAACTTTATGACCTATTAAATGATCCAAATGAAGAAACAAATCTATCTGACAAGCTTCCTGAACAAGTAGAAAAGTTCAAAAAGCAATTAAGTAAATGGGTTGATTCTAAACTTGGATCTGAAAAGGACCCAATGAATGAAGTCTTAATAAAAGAAGGACTTCCTTTTAAACGTAGAATTGAAAAAGTTCTTTCAGAATACGGAATGACATGGGATGAATGGAAGGCTGACCCTAAACGGGAGAAAATTGATGTAGCTGTTAATAACTAATACAAAATAATTAATGTCTATTTATCCACTTGAAAGATAAAAGTTCCTGCATTCAATAATCAGAATATTAAAAACAGGAGTTGATTGTATGAAAACTGTAAGAAAATTCGGTTTGATTTCGATTATGATTCTATTAGTTTCATCACTCCTTACAGGATGTATTGTTCCTAGTTCATCTTCAGATGAAACGGATCAGACAGATGGAGAAGAGTTTAGCGGAACCATTAAGATGTATGCAGGAACATATAGTCCTAACAGAGTTTTAAATGCAAATCAAAAGCCAGCTACCGAATTAAAAAAATTAGCAGATGAGTATGAAAAAGAAACAGGAATTAAAATCGAATTTATTAAAGGATTACCAGCAGATCAAGACTATATGACATGGGTCCGAACAAAGGCTTCTGGCGGTCAATTACCAGATATTATTTGGAGTCAATGGTATGACGCAAATACAGCATTAGCAAAAGGGACACTTACCGATTTATCAAAATACCTTGATCAACCAAATCCTTACGTTGAAAATAAACCTTGGAATGAATTGTTAAACAAACAAATTATTTCTGATACGAAGTCAGCAGATGGAAGTACTTATGTTATAAATGGAGACTATGTTGGAACAGCAACGTATTTTAATAAAGAAGCATTTGAAAAAGCAGGTATTAAAGAGATGCCAACAACATGGTCAGAGTTTATTGAAGCATGTCAGAAATTAAAAGATGCAGGGTATACTCCTTTTGCATGGAATCTTGCTTCAACTCCTACCGGTACAGACAGAATCACATGGTTAACTAGATTGTTTTTTACAAATTTCTTTGCAGACGAATATGATGAGCTACGCTATACAGGGAATGAAGGAATTACCAATCAAGATCAAGTAATTGCTATTAAAAAAGGTGTTTTCGGACCTGAAAATGAGAAATGGATGGCTATATGGCCTATTTTAAAAGATTTTTCTCAATATTGGCAGCCGGATTTTACTGGTGGTGATTCAAATGGACAAGGAACAATGCTTGCCTTTTTAACGGGTGAAGTTGGGATGTATTTTGACGGATCTTGGGCATCACAACAAATTAAATCGGCTAATCCTGATTTTGAATGGTCATCGTTTAAAAATCCGTTTCCTGATCATGTAACTTCAGAATTCGCCACAGAATTTGATTCGTCTGCAGCAATCGGTGGACCTAGTGCATCATTTCAATATGCTGTTCCAACAAAGAAAGCGAATAATTCTCTAACACCAGCGAAAGAGAAGGCTATAATCGATTGGTTAATGTATATTACAACTCCAGAACATAATGAAGCAATTGTTAATGAGCTTGGGGAAAATGTCCCTACAATTGTAGGAGCAAAACCAATAGAAGAATTAAGTGGTTTATCGGATCTTGTAAATCGACCATTACAAAGTGTTTTTGGTGGTATTAATCTTGAAAAGAAAGAACTGGATGCAATCTATCGTGCCTTCCAAGGTTATATTCTTGGGGATACCACATTAGAAGAGTTTGCTAAAGTGGCTGATACAGAGATGGAAAAAACGGCAGATTCATTGATTCAACAAAACAACTGGGATTTAGCGGAATATTTAGAAGAATAACAAATAAACGAATGCGGGCTAAAAAACGAAAAATTGCTGTAACTAGCCCGCTTTCTTCATGAAAGGGGAGAAGCTTATGGCAGAAACAGTCCAACAATTAGAAAACAGCAGTATGAAAAAGAAAAAGACAGGAAAATTGCGGTATAATTGGAAATCCGGTTATGGAATGCTTATTCCTTCCTTTATTCTTTTGATCACCTTTATGTATTATCCTGCCTTGATAGCAATAGGTTTTTCATTTACAAATTGGGATGGGTTCAACCAGCCACAATTTACCGGTCTCCAAAATTATATAACTTTGCTTAACGACAAGATCTTTTTGATTTCGATGAAAAATGTTGGATTATGGACAATCATTAAAGTACTCGTAGAACTGCTTATTCCTTTATTCGTTGCTGTTGTTATCTTTCATTTAAAAAGCAAAAGAATGCAGTATATTTACCGTGTATTATTCGTTATTCCCGTTGTTGTCCCAGGTATTGTTATGTTTATGATATGGGGATTTATCTATGATCCAAACGTAGGCGTGCTCAACACTTTATTGAAAACATTGGGACTAAATGGAATTATACAAAACTGGCTGGGTGATCCAAATATTGCTCTTTACGCATTGATGTTTGTAGGATTTCCATTTGTTGTACCTTTTAATCTATTAATTTTCTATGCAGGATTACAATCGATTTCAGAAAGTGTCTATGAGTCTGCAAAACTGGATGGAATTACAAAAGTAAGAAGGTTTTTTCAAATAGAAATTCCCTTAGTTATGGGACAAGTGAAATTAATCTTAATCTTAACAGTGATTCAATTACTACAAAACGTAACACTCCCACTAGTTATGACAAATGGTGGACCAGGTTATTCATCATATGTTCCTGGACTTTATATGTATTTCCTCGCATTCCAAAATGGAGAATTCGGACTAGGAATGGCTGTTTCTATGGTGATTTTTGTGATCGTTTTAATTTTAACTTGGATTCAGATGAAGTTTATTAATCCTAGCACAGAATACAAAGCATGATCAATGAAAGGAGATTACGATGCTTAAAACCATTAAGCAGGATATTTGGAGCCATCTATTTCTTATCGTGTTGGCATTTATTGCCCTTTACCCGTTTTTTTATATGATTATCACCTCGTTCAAAACAAATGGCCAATTTTATAGCAATTTCTTTGGAATCACTTTTCCTTTGCACATTGAGAATTATGCCGTTGCATGGGAAGCTATTGGCGGTTATATTTTTAACTCTGTTTTTGTTGGGGTAGCAAGTGTGTTAATTATTATAACAACATCTGCACTTGCAGGTTATTCCTTTGCACGTTTGAGATTTAAGGGGAAGAACTTTTTATATATGTCGGTTGTTGCCTTACTCATGATACCCGGATTGCTTACGTTGATTCCTCTTTTCTTATTAGTTAAAAGTTTTGGTTTACTAGACTCGTATATGGGTTTAATCATTGCCTTTGCAGCTGGAGGTCAGGCCTTTACCATTTTTGTTTTTAGACAATCCTTCGCCTCTTTACCTGAAGAATTGTTTGAAGCAGCCCGAATTGATGGTTGTGGAGAACTTCGAGTATTTTGGCAGATTGTTCTTCCGTTATCCAAGCCGATCATTGGTACGATGGCAATTTGGAACCTTCTAGCTATTTGGAATGAATATATGATGCCGTTAGTTTTATTGAGTGATCCTACTAAATTCCCAATCACAGTTGGATTAATACAGTTTGAGAGTCAATTTGTTTCACAAACATTATATGGTCCGATGTTTGCGGGCTACACGATTGCCTCGTTACCATTATTAATCCTGTTCTTATTTACAATGAGACTATTTATGAAAGGATTAACCTCTGGTGCTGTAAAAATCTAAAAAGAATTTTTGGCCAAATTGACCATTAAAGTGGCAGAATGAGCAATGAAGAAATAGATAGGTTACGTTAACATGAATTTATTCCATCCTTGAAATGTTAATAGTACAGAAGAGTTGCAGACAAATATTCAGAAAAAGAGGGATGCGTATTGATAGGAAAGAGAATTTGGATTATTCCAGATGGTTTTTTACAACCGAAAAGCAAGGGAGACCAAATCAGCCATGAGGCAGTATGTGTTTTAAATTTAACTGAAAGTAGTGCAGTCATTAACCTCACATTTTATTTTGAAGATCAGGATCCTATGGATTTGTTTTTTTCAGAATGTGGTCCACAGAGAACACATCATATTCGGTTAGATAAAATTTCTGATCAAGAAGGTAATATGGTACCAAGAAATATTCCTTATGCAATAAAAGTGGAAAGTAATGTGCCAATTATTGTTCAGCATAGCAGATTAGACACATCCCAGGAAGCACTAGCACTATTTACTACAATGGCCTATGCGATAGAAAGCTAGTATTAAATATGTAATATATTGTTGGGTTTGGTTTACATTTTTGCATTATGGAGGATGATTAAATGACAATAAAAGTGGCGGTTGTAGGGATTGGAAACATAGGTAGTATCCATGCGAAAGTATATGAAGAAAATCCAAACACAGAAATTGTAGCAATATGTGACATTGTAAAAGCAAAAGCTGATCAAGCTGCAAATAAGTTTGGTTGTAAAGCATTTTACAGTGTAAAAGAGATGCTAAATGATGGAATGAATCTAGATCTTGTAAGCGTTTGCACCAAAGGGGAAGAGAATGGAGGCGAACACTATACACCAACAATGGAATTATTACATGCAGGTATCCCAGTTCTTGGTGAAAAACCGATATCAAACAATATTGAAGAAGGATATAAAATGGTTGAACTAGCCAAACAAAATAAAATACCTTACGCAGTAAATCTCAACCATCGCTTCACACCTGCAGCCGAAAAGGCAAAAGAATGGGTTGAAAATGGCCGTATTGGAAAGCTTCATATGATTAATATGAGAATGTGGATTAACAATCCAGTAGAAAGCTCACCATGGTTCCATTTACGCGCATTACATCCACACTCTTTTGATGTGATTAGATATTTTTGCGGAGATGTCAAAAGGGTTGGTGCGTTTATGATGAAAGGAGAAGGTAGACAAATTTGGTCTAACACTCAAATCATGTTGGAATTTAAAAATGGCGCAATTGGTCATTTAGTAGGAAGCTATGATGCTGGAGCGAGCTATGGGTTGGAACTTTGTGAGGTGGTCGGATCCAAAGGAAGATTTGTACTTGAAGATGCATGTGAAAAATTAACATATTTTCCTCGAACAAGTATTGAAACTGAAAGCTACAGTTATTTAGGAGGCATGAGATCTTTTCCGGAAACATTTAAATCCAGAATTGACTCCTTTGTAAATCAGTTAATTCAAGGTGTTCCGTATGATCAAGTGGATGGTTCAGGTCAAGATGCTTTAAAGGCGCAGCAAATTATTGAAGCAGCCATAAAATCGTTTGAAACAGGTACAATCGTTGAGGTAAAAGATGTAGAGCTAATCTCAGGAGGGATAATATGATAAAACTTGGTGTAAATTCTGTACTATTTAAAGATTTTGATTTTGAAACAGCTGCCAGACAAATCGCTTTATGCGGATACGATGGAGTTGAAATCTCTGCAATAAAAGGAATGTGTGAACATTTAGAGTTAGATCGATGGAGGGAGCAAGCAGGAGAATTAAAGGCGATACTTGAAGAAAATCATCTTGAATTTCTTTCAATGGAGGTTGCTTCACTTGATGAAGACCGATTGACAAAAGCCTTTGAGGCAGGAGCTGAGATAGGCATTCCCATTATTAATGTAGGACCTGGAGGGAAGTCGGGTGATGAGGGTGATCTTCAGCAATCCATTGAAACCCTTTACCGTTTATCGAAAAAGGCAGAGACTTATGGAGTTACACTTTGTGTAAAAGCACATGTGGGGAATGCCATTTATAACACGCCTACAACACTACAAGCCATGAATGAAATTTCATCTACTGCATTTGGTATTGATATGGATCCTAGTCATATTTATAGGGGAAATGAAAATCCTGAAGAAGAGCTTACTAGAGTACTAAATAGAGTGAAACATATTCATATACGTGATTGCAAAGGGCGTTCAAAGGGGCCGGGAAATATCGCGAATCAAGCATGTGGACGTGGTGATATAAATCTTTATGCATATTGTAAGGCTATGGTGGAAGGTAATTACAGTGGACCGGTTTGCTTAGAGGTCATTGGAGCGAATCAGCATTCTTTGGCAGATGTATCCATTGTGGCAGCAGAAAGTTACGGTTATCTGAATGCAACTTTAAAGGCTTTAGGGGCAAGAGAAACTAATTTTGTTCAGAAAGGATAATTTGTTATGAAAAAACAGGCAAATGTCATTCTATTTGGGATTGATAGTCTAAGAAGAGACCGAATGAGTTCCTATGGCTACAATCGATTAACAACACCGCATATTGATAAGTTAGCTGAATCAGGGGTATTATTTGAAAACCATTTTAGTCCTAGTATACCAACCACACCAGGTTATGCTTCGATGCTTACAGGTATGGATTGTTTTGGCACAGATGTCGTTGCTCTTAGACATCATGGCCCATTAGGTGAACATGTTAAAACACTTCCGGAAGTTCTAAATGAAAATGGCTATAACACAACTTGTATCGGGTTTACAGGAAACCCTGTCTCAAGGGGTTTCCAAAAATATATTGATTATGAAGCTTGGCAGCCTGATGAAACAGGTCGCTGTCCGAAAGCGCAAAACCTAAATGATGTTGCACTCCCGGAGCTAAAAAGACTCGCAAATGATGAGAAACCATTTTTCTTGTTTTTAAGACATATGGATCCACATTCTCCATACTTACCTCCAAAACCGTATGAACGAATGTTTTTTGATGGTGATGAATGTGATCCATCAAATAGTTCTTTAGCGAAAATGAAGGAATTTAAACCTTTCGCTGACTTTATCACTTCATGGATACCTAAAGGCTGTACAGACTCAGAATACATTGATGCCCAGTACGATGGTGCTGTTGCCTATATGGATGCATGTATACAAAATATAGTAACTTCTGTTGAAACACTTGGTTTAACTGAGGAAACACTCATCATCATCACATCAGATCACGGTGAAACATTAAATGAACATGAATGTTGGTACGATCATCATAGTTTATATGAACATAATCTTGTTGTACCGTTAATCCTTAAATATCCCGGATTACCCGAAGGAAAGAGAGTTAAGGATTCCTCACTAATAAAAGATATTATGCCAACAATCCTAGATGTTATAGGTATTGATACGAATATTTCATTTGACGGTAGAAATCTTATGTCCATCGTAAGAGAAGAGGGGGAAACGTTTAGTCAGGAACCGGAATTTTATCTTACAGAATGTACGTGGATGCGTAAACATGGCTGGCGCACTCCGGAATGGAAGCTGATTATTGCTCTTGAACCGGATTTTCATTTTAAACCTGAAGTTGAGTTATATAATCTTGTGAAAGATCCAAACGAATTACAAAATGTAGCAGATGAGGAGCCGGAAATTGTCAATTTATTAACAGGAAGGCTTAATGAATATATAAGGAAGCGAGAACAAGAATGTGGCAGAAAAAATCCAATGTATACAAACCTAAATTGGCATGGTTTAGACCAAGGACCTTTTAATACTTCACAGGAAGCTTACGACTCATTATACATTGGATCCATTCATACTGCCCAAAAGTTACAAGAGAAGAAAAACTTTAATTCATTTTAAATTAATGCAAATACTTCGAAGGAGTTTTTCTTCGAAGTATTTGATTCAAGAAAGGATAGAGAAATAATGATAAAAGCAGCCGTTGTAGGAGTTAACAATATCGGGAAAATACATTGTCGTTATTTTAGAGAAAATAACGACACCGACCTAATTGCTGTTTGTGATTTAAATAAAGAGTTGGCGGATGCAGCAGCCAATGAATTTAACGTACAAGCATATACAGATTTGAAAAGTATGTTAGAAAATGAGGAGATTGATGTTATTAGTATTGCAACCGGTGGAAAAGAAAACGGTTCCCATCATTATGCACCTGCTAGAATGGCGATTGATGCAGGGAAAGATGTACTGGTAGAAAAACCTTTATCTAATAATATTGAAGAAGCTCGCGAATTGGTGAATTATGCAAAAGCAAAAAACGTACGCTTAGCATGTAATTTAAATCACCGTTTTGTACCGGTTGCAGAACAGGCTAAGAAGTGGATTGATAATGGAGACCTCGGAACATTATTATATCTTAATATGAAATTAACAATTGGCAATCCTAACGAATCTAGTCCCTGGATCCACATGAGAGCCCTTCACACACATTCAATTGATGTGATTCGTTATTTTGGAGGAGATATTAAACGTGTTCAAGCATTTATGACAAAAGCACCCGGGAGAAAAGTATGGTCTACAGCTTCAATTAATTTAGAATTTGAATCTGGTGCAGTTGGGCATTTAACGGGTAGTTATGATATGGATAACAACCATCCGATAGAAACTTGTGAAGTTGCCGGCAATAAGGGGAGGTTTTTTATTGATAATGTATATGAAAACTTAACGTTTTATCCGCATAAAAGCAGTGAATTAAAGGTGTTTCGCAATTCAGTTCTAACGGGAATGAATGGTTTTAATGAAACTTTTAAAAATAGAATAAATACGTTTATTAGTGAGATAAAACAATCTACTCCGCCGGAAAAAATCACCGGCTCTGGTCATGAGGCATTAGCAGCACAGGAAGTAATAGAAGCAGCTATTCGCTCACAATTGGAAAATGGTGCAGTTATTGAAATTGGAAAATGAATATGTAGTAAAAAAACACCATTTTCATTTCGGTAATTGACTAAAAAAAGAGAATGTTTAATACTTATTGTAAGCGTTTACTAATAGATGAAAGAGAACGTTTACTTACTAGATAAACATCCATGTTATTTTATCTAGAGGAGGCACATATATGTCAGCAACTACATATCAAAGCAGTGAATATATGAAAACAGAAGAATTTCCATTTTGGATTCAGAGATTTCATCATGATTCTACAAACATACCTCCTGCGCATTCACATGAGTTCATTGAACTTGTATTTGTAGTTAAAGGCAATGCAAGACATATATTTGAAGAACAATCCTACATGATCAAAACAAATGATGTTTTCATCATTAATCCCGGTGAAGTTCATACGTTCAATATTGATAAGGGCGAATCATTAGAAATTATTAATTGCTTATTTCTTCCTAATTTAATTCAAGATTCCTGGTTAAAAGAACTAGGTGTTTCTCAATCTATGGATTATTTTTATATTCATCCTTTCTTAGATAATAACGAGCGCTTCCATCATCTCTTAAATTTAGATGTCAATACCTCATCAAGATTTTTACATTTATTAGAAGGGATGATGTTTGAATACAACAGGGAAAATTCATGCTACTCCACTTTAATACGTTTACAGCTAGTAGAATTGTTAATCATTTTGTCCCGTCAATATAATGATAGAAAATCAAGATGTATGCAACCTCTCTCAAAGCAAGATGATGTAAACATTTTGATTCAAAGAATATGTGGATATTTAACGAGAAACTTTGATCAGAAAATCTCCATCCAGACCCTCTGTCACTTATTTAATATCAGTCCACGTCATCTAAACCGCCTATTTAAACAAGAAACAGGACAGACCATAATCGAGATGGTACACAATATCAGAATTGAAAAAGCAAAACAATATTTGATAGAAACCGATGAAAAAGTGATTAATGTTGCGATAAGAGTCGGGTATGAAGACCCTGCGTTTTTTAGCCGCTTATTTCGAAGAATAGTTGGCTGTTCTCCCGGTAAATTTAAAGCAAGTAGCTACATTACAAGTATTAAAGTTTGATGCTCACTTATATGAAAAGAACCGATAGATTTATATTAAATAGTTATCCATAATATGTTTTAGGAATTTAATCATTTCCTCTTCTATTTTTAACCATGTAGCATTCATCAACAAATCCATTTTACAAACGACTAAGTCTATATTATACTCTCTAATAGAAAACAAAAAAATAAATACTGAACAAATAGGTTTCTTACCATATGTAAGACTAAGAGGGAAGTTTGGTGTAAATCCAACACGGTCCCGCCACTGTAAGCGAAGAGTAAGGTTATGTAAGATCCACTGTGTGTAAAGCATGGGAAGGAATAACCGGCATTCATATTCGTAAGTCAGGAGACCTGCCTATTATGTTTTTTAAGCTTCCTCGAGGAAAGGAATGTTTAAAGTGCTCTTTAGTCAGTCTCTTGCTGCTTTATTGCTATTATTTTTATAGTAGATTGGATGTTTATACATATCTTGAACAAGAGAAATACCATTTAGATGCCTTTATTCAACGCTTTCTATAGAGAATAGCGTTTTTTTGTGTTCAAAAAAGAAAGGGAGAATGAAGAAATGAATTCGTTTATGAAGAAGTGGGGTTTATTAAGTATTGTTCTTTTGTTAAGCATGTTCATGATCGTGGGGTGCGGATCTCAAGAGGATACCACACAGGGTGAGCAGAATACTAAGAATGATTCGACTCAACAAGAAGAGAATAATACTGAGAGTGCACAGGCGTTTCCTGTCACGATAAAGGATGATGCAGGTAAGGAAGTAACCATCGAATCTGAGCCTGAATCAATCGTTTCTATCCAAGCGAGTAATACTGAAATTCTTTTCGCTCTTGGACTAGGTGATAAAGTGATAGGTGTTTCTGATTATGATAACTACCCTCCAGAAGCATTAGAGATAGAAAAAGTAGGTGCTCAGGATATCAATGTTGAAATGGTACTATCCCTTCAACCTGATATTGCGTTAGTAACCGATTATCATCATGAAACACACCCCGATATTTTAAAGCAACTTGAAGAAGCAGGAATTAAAGTGGTTGTTGTTGGTGATACCTCTTCATTTGATGAAGTATATAAAAATATCCAAATGATTGGACAAGCAACAGGGACTGAAGAAAAAGCTAACGAAATTGTAACTGATATGGAAGACCGTCTTGCTGCTATAAAAGAAAAAGCTGCAGCTGAAATAACAGAGAAAAAGAAAGTATGGGTAGAAGTTTCTCCATCACCGGATATCTTTACAACAGGTAAAAACACATTTATGAATGAAATGCTGGAATCAATCCAAGCAGTTAATGCCGCAGAAGACCAAGAAGGCTGGGTGAAATTAACGGAGGAAGAAATTGTTAAACTAAACCCTGATGTGATTATTACAACGTATGGCTATTATATAGACAATCCAAGTGAACAAGTATTAGCACGTAAAGGTTGGACAGAAGTACCAGCAATTAAAAATAAACAGGTATTTGATGTTGATAACGATACAGTAACAAGACCAGGTCCGCGTTTAATTGAAGGAGTCGAGACACTTGCGAAGCTTATTTATCCTGAAGTGTTTGAAAAGTAAAATTACGTGGCTGTATATTCTAAGCGGAGGGTTTGTACTTAGTACAGCCCTCCTTGGTTTATTTATCAGCAGTGTCCAAGTGCCAATTCCTACTATTTTACATATTATTTCTGACAATGCATTCGGTTTTGGGTGGCTGGAAGAAATTCCAAAAAATGAAGAAATGATCATATGGAATATTCGTTTGCCAAGAGTACTGCTGGGGTTTTGTGTTGGGGCATCTTTATCATTAGCAGGAGCCGCCTTTCAAGGACTGTTACGAAATCCATTGGCAGATCCTTATACAATCGGGGTGTCGTCAGGAGCATCACTTGGTGCGGTGTTTGTTATCTTCTTTCAATTTTCGATAATCGGCTTAGGAAGCTTTACACTTCCTGTTGTGGCAATCATAAGTGGCTTTATTACTCTATTCCTCGTTTTTGGTCTTGTGAAATTAAGCAGTCGAAACCTGGCAATTGAAACGATTATTCTGGCCGGAATTATCGTAAGTGCATTTATTGGCGCCATTGTCTCGCTAATTATCTCATTAAGTGACCGTGATTCAATGACACAAATTATTTATTGGCTGTACGGCAGTGTTGGGATGAGAAACTGGACACATGTAACATTAATTATTCCGTTTATGGCGCTCGGGACCTTCATTTTATTTGCAAATCATCGGGAGTTAAATGCATTGGCCCTGGGTGAGGAAGCAGCAGACCATATAGGTGTTGATGTGAGAAAAAGAAAAATCTTTATTTTAATTGGTGCTTCCTTATTAACAGGTGCAGCTGTTGCGGTCTCAGGCTCGATAGGTTTTGTCGGACTTGTTATTCCACATCTTATTCGTTTAATAACGGGACCGAATCATCGCCATGTTCTACCATTGTCAATGTTTATAGGTGGAGCATTTCTCATTTTGGCAGACTTAGTATGCCGAACCATTATTGCTCCCAAGGAAATGCCGATTGGTGTGATCACAGCTTTAATTGGTGCACCGGTTTTTGCACTTTTATTAATTAGAGAACGTATTGGGCGGAGGAGATCGTAAATGTTAAGGATTCAGAACTTAGTTGGCGGTTATTCACATCCGCCCATTATAAACGGTATTGATGCAGATATCAAAAAAGGTGAGTTTTTCACCCTCCTTGGTCCAAACGGCAGTGGAAAAACGACCATTTTCAAGCTTATTACAGGTCAACTACCGATTATAGGTGGAGATGTGTATTTATCAAACCAATCGATTACAAGTCTATCCAAGCTTGATAAAGCGAAAAAAATGGCTGTACTCACCCAGGAAGCAAATGTATCATTTGATTATACGGTTGAAGAAATTATCGCACTCGGTCGATACCCGCATCAAAAGGGTTTTCTAAAACAACTTACAAAACACGATATCGCCTTAATGGATCATGTCATGGATATGACAAGTATTACCCAATTCAAAAAAACTCCATTTCGCATGATAAGCGGTGGGGAAAAGCAAAGAGTTTTATTGGCGAAGGCTTTAGTGCAGGAACCTGAAATTTTACTTCTAGATGAGCCTACCAACCATTTAGATATTAAGCATACTTTTCAAATGCTCGATTTATTAAAAGAACAACAGCAATCAATGGGATTAACCATTTTTGCCATTTTACATGATTTAAATGTGGCATCACTTTATTCTGATCGCATCGCCCTGCTGCATCATGGGCAGTTTCTAGAAGTTGGTGATGTAGAAACGTTAAGAAAAGTGAATCAGCTGAAAAAAGTGTATGAGGTGGATGTACTTTCTCAATCACATCCAAGAATTCCAAAGCCACAGTTGTTATTGACTCCAAACCATAGTATATCTCCACAACCTTATAATTTTAAAGATTCTTATGCGATTAAACAAACGAAGGAATTTATCCATGTTCAGTTCAACCATCCGTTAAAATCAATATCTAATGGTGTAATTGGCGATGGAATTCAGTGGCTCACTCATTTTTGTAATTTTCATGTGAAGAAAAATTATCATTGTGATGACCCGCCTAAAGATGTACAGACCTGGATGAAAAAAATCAACATCCCGTTTGAACAAGCACTTGGGATGATGACAGCTGTTATTTTGGAGGATGTTGTCATAATAGAAGAGGAAGTAAATGGAATCCAGCTGCTTGCTATTGTGACTGCAGGTGTTGGAAATGCAGTTGATATCACAAAACAACCAAATACAGAACCAGTTCAAACGATTGGAACAATTAATACTATGCTCTTTATTGATGCACATTTTACAGATGGAGCACTTGTTAATGGGTTACTGTCAGCAACAGAAGCAAAAGTCAAGGCTCTAACCGATTTAAACATAAAAGATCCCCAGACTAAGTCAATGGCAACCGGCACATCAACCGATGCAGTTGTTCTCGGTTTAACACAGCAGGGAGAAAAAACTCCTTATGCCGGATCAGGGACGGTTGTTGGCCGGGCAATAGGTCAAATTGTTTATAAGGCAACATATGAAGCAATCAAGAAATATTTACTTCGTGTAAACAAAGATCGTTATGATAGAAAAGAGGAATCTTGATGCAACAGAAAAGATTAGTCATTGCAGGAACCGGAAGTGGAGTTGGGAAAACAACCCTTACAATTGGGCTAATGTCCGCCTTAATAAAACGTGGACTTATTGTCCAAGGATTTAAATGTGGTCCTGATTATATTGATCCAAGTTATCATACGGCAGTTACAAAAAGAGCTTCTCGAAATTTGGATAGTTGGATGCTCTCCCATGATCATGTTATCGACATCTTACATCATGGCAGCATTGGTGCTGATATTTCCATTATTGAAGGAGTTATGGGCTTTTTTGACGGGAAAAACCCGGAAACGAATGAGGGAAGTACAGCAGAGATTAGTATCATTACGAAAAGCCCGGTTTTATTAGTTGTCAATTGTGAAAGCATGGCCCGCAGTGCAGCTGCTATTGTAAAGGGCTTTCAACTTCTTTCGGACGGACCGAACATTGTTGGGGTCATTGCAAATAAAGTCGGGAGTGAGGGGCATTATCAGCTTGTAAAAAAAGCAATTGAGAAGGAATGTCTTGTACCTGTTGTCGGATATTTAAAAAGAGAAATGGATATCGAGATACCTGAACGTCATCTTGGTCTCATTCCTTCAATTGAACGTGGTGATCTTGATCAATTTTTTCATTCATTAGGAGATTTAGTCAGTGAAACAATCGATATACAAAGACTAGTTGAATTAGCGACAGCAGATCCTTTACCTATAAATGATGGTTCTTCCCTATTTAAAACCAAAAAAGAACAAATCGTAAAAATTGCTGTAGCAAAAGATGCAGCGTTCAATTTCTATTATCCTGAGAATCTTGAAATGTTGGAATCAAAAGGAGCTGACATTGTTTATTTTTCACCACTTGAAGATGAAGAGTTGCCTTCAGACATCGACGGGCTTTATATCGGCGGGGGCTTTCCTGAGGAATTTGCCCAACAATTAGAGAAAAACCAAAAAGCAAAGCATTCTATTAAAATGTTTATAGAACAAGGGCTACCAACACTAGCTGAATGTGGCGGGTTCATGTATTTAACAGAATCAATTAGAACAACTGAATTGAAAACCTATCAAATGGCAGGAGTCATTCCTGGTAAGGTTCACATGCAACAAACTTTAGCTGCTTTAGGTTATAGAGAAATAAGCGGTGAAAATGATAATTACCTTTTAAAGGATGCCGTCGCGAAAGGACACGAATTTCATTATTCTACCTATGAATCTCCGGAAGATAACGTGCCTTACGCGTACGAAACAAAAGGACTTAGAGGAATTAAAAAGGAAGGGTATTTACTTAAAAATGTAGTGGCTGGCTATACACATTTTCACTTTGGTTCATACCCTGACATGGTTGACAACTTGATCGGTAAATGCCTTGAATACAAACAAAATCGGGGGAATCATCATTGACTAAATATACATATACCATTCCGGAAAAATCCACAGAAATGGGAAAACAAGTCTCAAACTATATCAATTCATTAACAAAACCGCTTGGGAGTTTGGGAAGATTAGAAGAACTGGCGATTTCACTAGCTGAAATGAAAAATGAATCTTTTCCAACTGTAAGTCCTGCAGGAGTACTTGTCTTTGCTGCAGATCATGGCATAACAGATGAAGGAGTATCAGCTTATCCAAAAGCTGTTACAGAACAGATGGTTCTTAATTTTTTAAATGGCGGAGCAGCTATTAATGTATTTAGTAGACAAATAGGAGCGCTTTTAAACATTATTGACATTGGGGTTGCAAGTGATCTTGATCATTCAGATTTAATAACCAAAAAGGTACGATATGGGACAGGTAACTTTCTGAGAGAAGATGCTATGTCTCGTGAAGAAGCTGAAAAAGCAATTGAAATTGGTTATGAAGAGAGCATTGAAATCATTAACAAAGGTGCACAATGTCTGATTCTTGGTGAAATGGGAATTGGCAATACAACAGCAAGCAGTGCAATTTTAGCTTTATTAAGTGGAAAAGCGATTGAAGCTGTTGTTGGTACTGGTACTGGAATTACAGAAGAAGGCATCCAGCATAAAGTTTCTGTTATTAAGCAATCACTTCAAAACCGAAATCCTGATTCATCTGATCCAATCGATCTCATCGCGAAGGTAGGTGGACTTGAAATTGCTGGTATGACAGGTGCAATGCTTGCTGCAGCGAGCAAGCGAGTACCGATTCTTGTGGATGGATTTATTTGTACGATTGCGGCATTATTGGCAAAGCAACTTTCACCGAATGCTTTAGATTATATGATTGTAACACATCAATCAGTTGAACCTGGTCACCAAATTGCCCTTTCATTATTAGGAAAAAAACCACTTTTAGATTTAGGTCTTCGGTTGGGTGAAGGAACAGGAGCAGCGGTTACTTACCCAATTATTCAGTCAGCTACACTAATGCTAAAGGAAATGGCAACATTCGAATCTGCTGGAGTTTCTCAAAAAAGCTAGGAGGTCATTGATGATGGAGAAAAAAGGTTTAACACTTGTATACACCGGTGATGGAAAAGGGAAAACAACGTCTGCTCTTGGATTAACATTGCGGGCGGTAGGAAGAGGGTACAAAGCAAAAATCTTTCAATTTATAAAATCTCCCCAGCGTTCATATGGAGAACAAATTGCCCTGCAAAAATTAGGTGTGGACATGGTTCAGCTAGGTATTGGCTTTACATGGACCAAAACACCTGAAGAGCACCGGGAAGCACTGAGAATTGGCTGGCCGAAAGCAAAGGAAGCGGTACTAAGTGGAGAATATGATGTCGTGATTTTAGATGAGCTAAATAACGCACTTTCTATTGAGACTTTTCCAATAGAAGATGTTTTACCCTTACAAGAAGTGATTGACGTGATCCAAAATCGTCCACCACACGTTCATCTTGTTATAACGGGTAGAAATGCCAAACAAGAAATTAAAGATGTTGCCGATCTTGTCTCTGTCATTGATGTGGAAAAGCATTATTATAATGAAGGAATTCCTGCTGTGAAGGGAATTGAATTTTAACCGCGCAAAGGAGTTCATACATATGAAAAAGGCAGTACCTTTAATGATTCAAGGCACACATTCTGATGCTGGAAAAAGTGCGATTGTAACAGCGCTATGCCGTATCTTTATGCAGGATGGCTATAAGACAGCACCATTTAAGTCACAAAACATGGCACTCAATTCTTACATCACAATTGATGGAAAAGAAATTGGCCGGGCACAAGGTGTGCAAGCAGAGGCAGCTAACATCATTGCGACAACTGATATGAATCCGATCTTGATCAAACCGACAGGAGCTTACCAATCTCAAATTGTCGTACATGGTAAACCATTTAGAAATATGAAAGCAGGCGAATACCGGCAAGACTTCTTTCAACAAGGGTTAACATTGATAAGGGATGCTTATGATAGGTTGGCATCTAGCTATGACCGAATTGTGATTGAAGGAGCGGGAAGTCCGGCAGAAATTAATTTAAATGACCGTGAGCTTGTAAATATGCGTATTGCCAAAATGGCTGATGCACCCGTCATATTAGTTGGTGATATTGAAAAGGGCGGTGTATTTGCGAGCTTAGTAGGGACACTTCAGCTATTAGAGCCGGAAGATCGCAACAGAATTATTGGTGTGATCATTAATAAATTCCGCGGGGATGTTTCTTTATTAAAACCAGGCTTAAACTGGTTTGAAGAATACACAGGTGTTCCTGTATTAGGGGTTGTTCCTTATATTGAAGATTTATTTATAGAAGCGGAAGATTCAGTTGTTTTAACAAATTATTCTTCTAAACAAGATCTCTCCAAAGATATTGATATTGCTGTCATTCGCCATCCGATGATTTCTAATTTTACTGACTTAGATCCATTTTTTGAAGAAGTTGATTGTCATGTTCGTTTCGTGAAACATGCAGATGAACTAGGATACCCTGATTTACTCATTTTACCCGGAAGTAAAAATACAATTGAGGATATGATGTCTCTCCATCAGAGTGGATTAGCCAATAAAATATTGGAGCTCACACAGAGAGATACAATGATTGTTGGCATTTGTGGGGGATATCAAATGCTCGGTAACACTATTGAGGACGAACATAAAGTGGAATCAGTACATGGAAAAACGAGTGGATTAGGTTTACTTCCTATGGAAACTGTTATAACCGAAAAGAAAAAAACAGTCCAATCAGTAGGAATGGCAATGTTTGGAGAAAAGCAAATCCCTGTAAAAGGGTATGAAATTCATATGGGTGAATCGTACTTTGATGAAAGATATAAACCTTTTATACACCTAACAAATAGTCAAGATGGTGTGATAAGTGAGAACAAGCAATTGGTTGGTACGTATTTTCACGGGATTTTTCATAATGATCTATTACGTGAAAACATTCTTAATGAAATTCGTACCAAAAAAGGCTTGGATCCAATTTATGATCGGGTATCATTTGCTAAGAAGAAAGAAGAAGGTTTTGATTTATTAGCGAATGAGATTAGGGAGAATATCAACCTGGATCTAGTGTATCAATTATGTGAAGAATTTGGCTCAAACAGAACCGACAATAACGATGTAAAGGAATAAACATGAATGTTGTTTAATGTATTTTCAGAATATCTTTTATTAATCATTGCAGCTGGCATTGTACTTGATTTCATCATAGGTGATCCAAGGTGGCTTCCTCATCCTGTCGTTATGATGGGGAAGCTCATTTCATTTTTAGAAAGAAAGTGGAATCAGGGAGAACATCGCGTCCAAAAAGGACTAGCCCTTACCATATCCGTTATTTTAGTCGTTTTTCTTGTTACTTCTACAATGTTGTTTATCGCATACAAGCTTCATCCAATATTGGCTATCATTCTAGAAATTTATCTTATTTCAACAACCATTGCAATAAAAGGATTATCTACCGCTGCAAAAGAAGTGCTTCTTCCATTAAAAAAAAGGGATATTATAGAGGCAAGAAAACAGCTGAGTATGATTGTTGGACGTGATACGTTAAACTTACCTGAAAAAGAAATTGTCCGAGGTACTGTTGAAACAGTTGCTGAAAATACCGTCGATGGAATTACTGCTCCATTATTTTGGGCGATCATCGGTGGAGCACCTTTTGCACTCGTTTATCGGGCAATTAATACATTAGATTCAATGGTTGGGTACAAAGATGAACGATATGGTCAATTTGGGTGGGCCTCTGCAAAACTTGATGATCTTGCCAATTGGATTCCAGCTAGACTAACAGCACTTTCCATATGGATCTCAAGTCTTCTTATAAAAGGTTCAAAAGTAAACCGGGCTTGGAAGATCACCTTGAGAGATGCAAGAAAACATCCAAGCCCTAACAGCGGTTGGTCAGAGGCAATGGTTGCTGGCTTATTAGGGGTTCAATTAGGCGGGATTAATTATTATAAAGGAAGAAAGTCAGAAAGAGCGACAATGGGAGACCCTGAAAAAGACTTAACTCAATCTGATATTTCAAAAGCCATCAAATATATGCATGGAGGATGGATTGTTTTTGTCCTAATCCCATGCCTAATTATCTTTGTCGTTCTATCGCAATAAAGAAGAGGTGAAATCATGAAGTGGCCAAACCACGGTGGACAGCCAGAAACAATTAAACAATTATTTCATATCAACCACAATAAACCTGTACTTGATTTTAGTGCGAATTTAAACCCACTCGGCCCTCCAAAATGGCTAAACGATGCATTGCAGGAATCCTATAATACGGTTACGTCTTATCCAGATCCAACTTATTCCAATACCACTGCAGCTGTAGCCAAATATGAAGGACTTCAACAGGAAAATGTGTTAGTCACGAACGGTGGAGCAGAAGCGATATTTTTAGTGGCGAAGTATTTTGAAAACGGGAAAGCATGTATTGTTCATCCAACCTTCTTAGAATATGAGCGTGCAAGCAAACATTATCATATTCAAGTGGAAGAATTATACTATGACATAGCTAACGGATTTTCATTGCCATGGTCACAAATAAAAGAGAAACTTGTTGATATCGATGTTTTGTTCTTATGTCGACCAAATAATCCAACTGGAACTGTCATAGCAGAAAAAGAGATTAAACAATTACTTGAGGTTGGAAAAGAAGCGGAAACATATATCGTTATAGATGAAGCATTTGTTGATTTTCTTACAGATGACAATTCAAGCTTGTCAGGTTGGTTAATTCAATATCCTAATTTAGTTCTTCTTCGTTCCTTAACAAAGATGTATACAATTCCCGGTCTAAGAATCGGTTATGTCATGGCACATCAGAAGATCATATCAATTTTAAAACAAGAACAAATTCCGTGGAGCATTAATTCAATCGTCGATTTTATCGTTCCTAAGCTATTGGCGGATACATCATATGTTGACGATACAAAAGCATGGCTCAATAAAGAATCGCAATTCATACATAACACATTATCTAAAATGAATTTTTATCTATCTCCATTTCAAGTAAATTTCTACCTTTTAAGGGACCTGAAAAGACCTGACGAGTCTGAGAAGCTTTTTACATTTTTACTAGAAAATGGAATTGTCACTCGTCATACCCATAATTTTAAAGGCCTTAACGGTGAATATCTACGTCTTGCCATTCGGTCACATGAGGAAAATGAGCAGCTAGTGAAAGTTCTACAAAAATGGAGAGATGAAATGTGATTACATTTGTATGTGGTGGAGCAAGATCAGGCAAAAGTCAATTTGCAGAAAATATGGCCTTGAAGTTAACTAAACAGAAAAGCGGAAACCTTTATTATCTTGCAACGGCTAGAAAAAGCGATGAGGAAATGGTGGAGAGGATTCTTATCCATCAGAAGGATCGGGGAGAAACTTGGAGTACATTGGAAGAACCTTATGATTTAGAAAAGGTTCTCATGAGTTGTAGCACACATGATGTGATCTTAATTGACTGTTTAACTATTTGGTTAAGCAATGTCATGTTTGATCGTCATTATGGACTAGAAAAGCTAGAAGATGAGGTATCAAATTGGATACACTTAGCAAGAAAAAGACAATTTTCTCTAGTAGTCGTCTCAAATGAAGTAAACGAGGGAACTCCTTTTGCTGACCAATTTGGTTTCACGTATATTTATTTCTTACAAAAACTGCATCAATTACTTGTTACACAAGCAGATGCAGCAGTGCAGGTTCAAGCTGGTATTCCAATTTATTGGAAGGGTGAAGGAGTATGAAGTCAGTAATCTATGGGTTTTGCCTGGCGATACAGTTTTTAACAAGAATTCCGATTCCCGTGCAATGCCCTTGGAACAGTAAGACAAGTAAATGGGCTTTACGAAGCTATCCTTTAGTAGGTTTGATCATCGGCATAATAATGATGATCATGTATATGGCTTTAGAGTCTTACCTCCCAGCATTTTTCTTAACGTTGCTCATTATCTCATCCTGGGTGTGGATCACAGGTGGTCTGCATTTAGATGGATGGATGGATGTAGCTGATGCTGTTGGATCCAATGCTCCGCTTGAGAAAAAATGGGTAATTATGAAGGACCCTCATGTCGGAAGCTTTGGTCATATAGCCCTTCTATTTTTACTAGCTTGGAAGGCAGTTTTGGTTTATGAAATGATTCATTTTGACATGTTTATTATGTCCATTCTCTTTATTGTGACTTATTCCCGACTAGGAGTCGTCATGCTAATGATCTTTTTGCCTACAGCAAAAAATAAAGGACTTGCATGGGAATGGAAGAAAAATCTTAGTCGCATTGATTTGATTTTTGCTATCATACCAGTGGTAATTCTCAGCTTGCTGTTTCCGGCGTTTTTCTTTTATGCTCCTGCCTACATATTATTTGTTATTTTATATGGAAAATGGGTTATGCGAACCTTTAAAGGAACCAATGGAGATTTATTAGGAGCAGCTATTGAAGGAGGAGAATTATGGGGACTTGTCGTCACGTGGATCTACTTCTCATTCGTCATGGGATAACAAAGTGGAATCAACAGAAAAGATATTTAGGTCATACCAACCAAGGATTATTGCATAGTGAGTTGACCGTATTGGATGGATTAAAAAGTGAATTGAAGCTAAAGAAATTTGATCACATTTTCTCAAGTGATTTAAAGCGTTGTCTGGAAACTTTCCATTATTTTGACTTCCAACAAGAGCCAATCTTAGATCATAGATTAAGAGAAATGAACTTTGGTGATTGGGAAGGAAAAACATATAACGAGTTGAAAGATATGCAAAAATATCGAAACTGGTTGGATAACTGGGAGTTTGCCCCTGTACCTAATGGAGAATCTGCTCCACGCTTTAAAGCTAGAATTGATTCTTTTTTTCACGAGCTTTTTCAGGATATAGATACTCAAAAAGAAACTCAAAAAATACTGATTGTCACTCATGGTGGTGTTATCCGTTACGCTGTTTCTAAGTATGTAGCATCTTCATCTTTTTGGGATGTTTCCATCACACATGGACAAGGTCTTCAATTAAGTTTTGAAAAGAAAGAGGGGGAATGGAGATGCAGCTCGTTCTCGGAGGTGCTTTCGCAGGAAAAAGAAAAATAGTAAAAGATAAGCAGCAAACTTTCAGCTGGGTGTCTTCCTATAACGATGGAGTTGTATGGGACTGGAAATCAGTATGGCTGACTGAAACAACACTAGTGCTTGAAGGCTGGGAAAAATGGATTTTACAAGAAATCAAAAATAATGAAAGCAATGACCTAATTCGTCATAAGTTCAAAGATCTTTTTCATTGTTTCCTAGAAGAAGAGAATAAAAGAAACAGCGATATTGTTCTTATCATGCTGGAAATGGGGAAGGGGATCGTTCCTCTTGAAAAAGAGGAGAGAAGATTGAGAGATATTGCTGGCTGGGTTGCACAAGATGCTGCAAAACTCTCTGAACAGGTTGAATATGTATGGAATGGCTTATCAAAAAAATTAAAATAATTGATCAATGGGGGGATAATGGTGAAATTAATTTCCATTTGTCCAAGCAATACAGAGCTTGTAGGGTATTTAGGCTTAACATCTTCTTTACTAGCTGTAGATGACTATTCTGACTGGCCTGAAGAGGTTTGTCATTTGCCAAGACTTGGCTCGGATTTACATATAGATATGGACAAAGTTGAAAGGCTGGAACCTGACTTAGTGTTGGCTTCACTTTCTGTACCGGGCATGGAAAGGAATATTGAAGAATTAAAAAAGCGAAACATTCCATATGTTATTGTACCTAATCCTAAAACACTCACAGAAGTAGGTGAGAGCTTACGTTTTGTTGGGAATGTTACAGATACTCAAGTAAAAGCAAATGAATTGTACATGACATATAATCAACTGCTAGAACAGTTTCGTCTGATTTCCAAAAAAGTAGAAAAAAAGAAAACGATTTATTGGGAATGGTGGGCAAAACCTATCTTTACACCAGGTGCTTACAATTGGTTAACTGAAATAAGTGAATTAGCTGGTGGGAGAAATGTTTTTGACGATGTAGAAAAAGCCAGTGTTCAAACAGATTGGGAAGATGTGAAAAGAAGAAATCCTGAAGTGATGAGTATTATATGGGTTGGGGTACAAACAGAACGAGTAAATCCAAAGGTCATCTTAAAACGTACAGATGCAGAACAATTGACAGCCGTTCAAAACAATCAGCTATATATACTGGAGGAGCCATTATTTTGTAGACCTTCACCAAGATTACTCCTAGGCTTAAGTAAGATTGCAAGTATTCTTCATCCTGAACTTTATCCGGTTTTTGTTGAAGGGGAAGATCCTTTACTTACTAACGATTAAAATAAAAAAAAGAGTCAGTCCACCAAATGGTATGTAAAAGGGGACTGACTCTTTTTAAACTATTATCTTAAATTACACCTTGCTCGATCATTGCATCTGCTACTTTGACAAATCCTGCAATATTTGCACCAACAACAAAATTACCAGGAGCACCATATTCTGCAGCTGCTTGCTTGCTGTTTTGGTAAATATTTTTCATGATTTCTTGTAGTTTTGCATCAACTTCTTCAAATGTCCAAGAAAGTCTTGCACTATTTTGGGCCATTTCCAACGCTGAAACAGAAACACCTCCAGCATTAGCCGCTTTAGCAGGACCGAATAAAACATTGTTTTCTAAGAATGTTTCAACAGCTTCCAAAGTAGATGGCATATTGGCACCTTCACCAATTGCTTTCACACCATTGGATACTAAAATTTGGGCAGAAGCTTGATCAATTTCATTTTGTGTCGCACAAGGTAAAGCGATATCACAAGGCACTGTCCAAATTCCACTGCAATTTTCCGTGTAGATTGCTTCAGGGTGTTCTGAAACATATTCACTGATTCGTTGTTTTTCTACTTCTTTAAGACGTTTTACTGT
>Ga0182742_1000936_pt1 | contig 40857 bp, 37 predicted proteins | sample eDN5th37CBELigMG_FD_128880 | JGI IMG/M metagenome (GOLD analysis project Ga0182742, IMG submission 128880) | Enriched Miracle-Growth compost microbial communities from Emeryville, California, USA - eDNA 5th pass 37_C BE-Lig MG (version 2)... ... | reverse complement strand
GACCGCGAGCGAGGGGTCGACGTTCGCGGGCTCGGAGACCCGGAACTCGGAGCCGCCCCGGAACTCGATGCCGAAGACGAAGCCACCGCGCATGATCGGCACAATGATGCACACGAGCAGCACGACCGCCGAGATGACGTACCAGAGCCGCCGCTTCGGGACGAATGCGACCGATCGCGCGCCCGTGTAGAGGTCGTTGCCGAACCGGACGAGGGCGGAACCAGAACTCTTGGCCATCAGCCGTCCTCCCTCGTGCTCGTCGCGCCATGGGCGGCAGCTTCCTGCTCCGCCGCCTTCCGCTCGGCGATGCTCTGCCGACGCTGGGCTTCCCGGCTCGCACCGGCGCGACGCTTGTCGGTCGAGAACCGGAACTCGGCCCGACCTCGGTAGACCGCGCCGAGCGCCCGAGGATCGAGCCCGCTGAGCGGATGCCCACCGGCGAAGAATCGGTGCTCCGCGAGGAGTTGCAGCATCGGGTGGGTGAAGAGCAGCACGACGAGCACGTCGATGATCGTCGTGAGCCCGAGCGTGAAGGCGAAGCCACGGACGTTGCCGACCGCGAGGATGTACAGCACCGCCGCCGAGAGCAGGCTGATGAACTTACCCGAAAGGATTGTGCGCAGCGCCCGCCGCCACCCCGCGTCGACCGCGCCGGGCAGCTGCCGGCCGTCACGGAGCTCATCACGGATTCGCTCGAAATACACGATGAACGAGTCCGCGGTCAGGCCGATCGCGATGATGAGGCCCGCGACACCGGCCAGTGAGAGCCGGTAGCCGTAGCGCCAGGACATGAGCGCAATGACGAGATAGGTGAGGATCGCCGCGACCACGAGCGAGGCGATCGTCACGAGCCCGAGCAAGCGGTATTGGAAGAGCGAGTAGATGACGACGAGCACCATGCCGATGAGGCCCGCGATGAGGCCCGCGGCCAGTTGGGCGGTGCCGAGCGTCGCCGAGACCGTCTCCTGTGACTGCACGGTGAAGCTGACCGGGAGCGCACCGAACTTCAGCTGGTCAGCGAGTTGCTTCGCCTCCATCTGGTCGGCGAAGCCGCCCGAGATCATCGGCTTGCCGTCGGTGATGACCGAGACGGTCCGTGGCGAGGAGATGACCCAGCCGTCGACGACGATCGCGAAGCGGTTGCGGACATCGTTCTGACCGAAGGTGATGAGCCGCTCGGTCACCGCGCGGAACTCCTCGGTGCCCTGTGCGTCGAAGGTGATGAAGACGCCGGGCGTGTTCGTCGGCCGACCCTGGCTGTCCGGGACGAGGCCGCTCGAGGCGTCGCTGATGCGCTCGCCGGAGACCTCGACCGGCCCGAGGATGAACTTCTCCCCCGTGCGCCCGTCACAGGTGATGTACGGCTCGTCCGGCGAGGCGTTGGTCGCGTAGTCGGGTTGCAGCAGCGGCGAGCAGTCGAACGCGAGGAACTCGGCCTCGAGCGCTGGTGTGATCCACGCGGTGTCGGAGCCATTGGTCGGCTCGGAGGTGCGCTCGTCCGAGGGCGGCGGAGCGCCCTCCTCCGGAAGCGAGACCTGGGAGGCCGGTGCCGAGGCGAGTACCGGCCGGAAGGTCAGCTGCGCGCTCGTCTTGATCCGCGCGAGCGTCGCCTCGTCCGGCACACCGGGGATGCTGACGACGACGTTCGTGCCACCCTGTGAGGTGACCTCCGCCTCACTGACGCCGGCGAAGTCGACCCGGTTGCGAATGATCGACACGGTCTGGTCGAGCTGCTCCTGCGTGACGGTCTGGCCGCTCGCGAGCTCCGGCGCGAGGATGATCTGCGTGCCGCCCTCGAGGTCGAGCGCGAGCTTCAGCCCCCAGGTCGCGTTGCCCCACAGCACGCCCGCGCCGAGGATGGCGAAGAGTGCCGCGGTGATGACCGCGAGCCAGACCAGCGACCTGGTCCCAGCCCGCACTGGCGCGGACCGAGACATTACTGCTTCTGGTCGCCTTCGTCCTCAGGATCGATCCGCTCGCCGTAGCGCGGCTCGCCCGCCGCGGCGTCGCGCTCGCGCTGCTCGCGGTCCGCGATCTCCATGGCTTCCTCGACGGAGCGGGGGCCGCTGCCCTCGCCCGCCGGTTCGACGATGCGCACGAGGGTCTGGCGGTGCACCTTGACCCGGTTGCCCGGGCTCAGCTCGAGGATCGCGGTGTTGGCGACCTCGTCGAGCTCGATGATGGTCCCGAAGAGCCCGAAGTTCGTCATGACCTCGACGCCGGGGACCATCGTGCCCTTGAGCTTCTCCTGCTCGGCCTTGCGCTTGCGCGAGTTCCGGAACATGAAGAAGACCATGACGCCGAGCAGGACGACCATGCCGATGAGCAGCCAGTCGGGCCCTGTCTGCGCCGGGGCAGCGCCATCGGCGCCGGGAGCGGCCGTCGCTGCCGAATCGGGCTGGGTCGTCGCCGGCGGCATGAGCGAGGAGCAGGCCGTCAGGACAAACGGCGAGGCGAGCAGGAGGAGCGCGGCAGCGCCGCGGCGGAGCTTGGGCATTGAGTCGCCTTCTGGGTCGAATGGGCCTCAGCGATCATAGTGCATCGCCGAAGAGCCGCTCCTGATGCTCCCCTGCGAGTTGCGGAATGCCGAGGTGATCGAAAGCCCGCAGGGTCGCGACCCGGCCCCGAGGTGTCCGGGCGAGGAGGCCGATCCGGACGAGGAATGGCTCGACGACTGATTCGATCGTCTCCGACTCCTCCCCGACGGACACCGCCAGGGTGCTCAGCCCGACCGGTCCGCCGGCGAAGCGCTCGACGATCGCGCTGAGCACCGCACGGTCGAGTCGATCAAGTCCGAGCTGGTCGACGTCGTAGAGCTCGAGCGCGGCGTGCACCGCCGCAAGGCTGCCGAGCCCCTCGTGCACGAGCAGGTAGTCGCGCACCCGGCGCAGCAGCCGGTTCGCGATCCGCGGCGTCCCGCGGCTCCGGGTCGCGATCTCCTCGATCGCCCGCCGCGGTACCTCCTCGAGCCCGAGCAGTGCGGCGGCCCGGGTCAGGACGCTAGCGAGCTCCTCGTCGTCATAGAACTCGAGATTCGCGGTGAAGCCGAAGCGGTCCCGGAGCGGATTCGGCAGCAGGCCGGAGCGCGTCGTCGCACCGACGAGGGTGAAGGGGGCGAGATCGAGCGGGATCGACGTCGCGCCGGCGCCCTTGCCCACCATGATGTCGATCCGGAAGTCCTCCATCGCGAGGTAGAGCATCTCCTCCGCGGAGCGCGCCATCCGGTGGATCTCGTCGATGAAGAGCACCTCCCCCGGCACGAGACTCGACAGCAGCGCCGCGAGGTCACCGGCGTGCTGGATCGCCGGTCCGCTCGACATCCGTAGGGGCCGGCCCGCCTCGTGCGCGATGATCATCGCGAGGGTCGTCTTGCCGAGACCGGGTGGGCCCGCCAGCAGCACGTGCTCGGGCGTGCGTGACTGCAGCGCCGCCGCATCGAGCAGGAGCTGGAGTTGTCCGCGCACCTTCGACTGGCCGACGAACTCCGCGAGGCTTCGTGGTCTGAGCGCGCCCTCGAACGCCAGGTCCTCGGTGTCCGCGTCCGCCCTCACCGGCGCGCACTCCCCGTCGTGGCGCTCGGTCCGAGCGCGGCGAGCGCGAGCCGCAGCAGCGCGGCAGCCCCGGCCTCCGGGGAGGCCGCGGCGAGCTCCTCGACCGTCTCGATGGCACGTCGCTCCTGAAAGCCGAGCCCGATGAGCGCGGTGACGGTCTCGGCCTGGGCGCCCCCGACGGCCGGGCCCGGCCGGGCCCCCTCCCCGTCGGCCGTGACCAGGTGGCTGAGCTTGCCCTGCAGGGAGATCGTGATGAGCTTCGCGGTCTTCGGCCCGATGCCCGAAACCTTGCGGAATGCGGCGTCGTCCTCGGCCGCGACTGCCGCGGCGATCTGTGCGGGCGTGAGTTGGGCGAGCACGCCGAGCGACGACTTCGGCCCGACGCCGCTCACGCCGCGGAGCAGGTCGAAGACCTCGAGGCCCTCCCGCGTCTCGAATCCGCACAGACTCAGCTCGTCATCGCGGACGATGAGCGCGGTGTGGAGGAATGCGTCGGTGCCGACCCGCAGCCGGCTCGCGTGATCTGGCGTGACGAGCACGGCGTAGCCGACGCCACCGACCTCGAGCACGACCGTGGCGCCGACGACCGCCTGGACGGTGCCCCTCAGCGACGCGATCATGCGAATCAGCCTAGACGAGCATTCGTAGCTATGTTCGATGGGCGCGGGCGTGTCGCTCGGCGTCCCGCCAGGCCCGCTGCGCCGGCGTGACCGCGTCTGCTGCACCCCATGCGGGGACACTGCTCGACCAGCCGTGGCACAGCGCGAGCGCGAGCGCGTCGGCCGCGTCGGCGGGGCTCGGGGGCGTGTCGAGTCGGAGGATCCGCTGGACCATCGTCGCGACCTGCCGCTTATCGGCACCGCCGTAGCCGGTCACCGCGGCCTTCACCTCGCTCGGGGTGTGCGAGGCGACCGGCAGTCCCGCCCGGGCCGCACGCTCGAGCACAAGTCCCGCAGCCTGAGCCGTGCCCATGACAGTCCGGAGATTGTGCTGGGCGAAGACGCGCTCGACGGCGACCGCCGCCGGGGCGTGCTCGGCAAGGAGGGCGTCGAGCCCATCGCCGATCGCCAGCAGCCGCCGCTCGATCGGGAGTTCGGCGGCCGTGCGGAGCACCCCGACGGCCACGAGCGTCGCCGAGCGATCCGCTCGCACGTCGATGACCCCGAAGCCGCAGCGGGTCAGCCCCGGGTCGATGCCGAGGACGCGCAGGCTCCGGCCCGCCACCTAGTCCTCGTCGTCGAGCTGCGCCTGGGCCTCGGCTGAGACCTCGTCGTTGGAGAACACGTTCTGCACGTCATCCAGATCCTCGAGCGCGTCGATGAGCCGGAACACCTTCTTCGCACCGTCGGCATCGAGCTCGATCGTCAAGTTCGGCACGAACTCGGCCTCGGCCGAGTCGTAGTCGATGCCCGCGGCCTGGAGCGCCTCGCGCGCGGCGACGAGGTTGGAGGGGTCGGTGAACACCTCGAAGCCGAGCCCGTGGTCCTTGACCTCCTCGGCACCGGCATCAAGGACGGCGAGCAGGATGTCGTCCTCGGTGACCCCAGCCGTGCGCTCGATCGAGATGACGCCCTTGCGACTGAAGTTGTAGGCGACCGAGCCCGGGTCCGCGAGCGTGCCGCCGTTGCGCGACAGCGCGGTGCGCACCTCCGCCGCGGCTCGGTTCTTGTTGTCGGTGAGGCACTCGATGAGGAATGCGACGCCGTTCGGCCCGTACGCCTCGTACATGATGCTCGCGTACTCGACGGCCTCGCCGCCGATGCCCGCCCCGCGCTTGATCGCACGGTCGATGTTGTCGTTCGGGACTGAGGTCTTCTTCGCCTTTTGCACGGCGTCGTACAGCGTCGGATTGCCCGCGAGATCGGGGCCGCCCATCTTCGCGGCGACCTCGATGTTCTTGATGAGCTTGGCGAACGACTTCGCGCGCCGCGCGTCAATGACCGCCTTCTTGTGCTTGGTGGTCGCCCACTTGGAATGCCCAGCCATGCCGAGGATTCTAGTCGGCGAGCTGGATCGGGATCGCGCCGGTGGGCGGGACGAGGCCGCTGAGCCGCTCCGGCGCGAGGACCTTGTCGAGCATCGCGGGCTCGAGCAGCCCGCGAGCCAGCACGAGGCTCCGGATCGACTGGCCGCCGGTCAGCGCCTCGTGCGCGAGGCTCGCCGCGACCTGGTAGCCAAGGTACGGGGTCAGGGCGGTCACGACACCGACGCTCATGCTCACGTCGTCGTGCAGCTGCTCCCGGTTGACGTCGATGCCCTCGACGCAGTGCACCCGAAGTGTGTAGCAGGCATTGCCGAGCCAGTCGAGCGACTGCAGGAGCGAATGCGCGATGACCGGCTCGAAGGCGTTGAGCTGGAGCTGTCCGGCCTCCGAGGCAGCCGTGATCGTCGCGTCGGCGCCGATGACGCTGAAGGCGACCTGGTTGACGACCTCGGGGATGACCGGATTCACCTTCCCCGGCATGATCGAGGAGCCGGCCTGCTGCGCCGGAAGCCGCAGCTCGCCGAGCCCGGCCTGCGGCCCGCTCGACAGCAGCCGAAGGTCGTTGCAGATCTTCGACAGCTTGACCGCCGAGCGCTTGAGGATCCCGGACAGCGCCATGAAGTCGCCGGTGTCGCTCGTCGCCTCGATGAGGTCGGGCGCCGTGCGCAGTTCCTCGCCGACGAGCGCGCTGAGCTCGAGGCGCACCATCTCCGCGTACCGCGGGTCCGCCGTGATCCCGGTGCCGATGGCGGTCGCCCCGAGGTTGATCTCGCGCAGCAGTCCGAGCACCTCACGGAGCCGGTCGCGGTCGCTGGCCATCGTGACCGACCAGCCCCGGAATTCCTGGCCGACCGTCATCGGCACCGCGTCCTGGAGCTGCGTGCGGCCCACCTTGAGCACCGCGGCGAACTCCTGGGCCTTTCGCGCGAACGCCGCCGACAGCGCCTCGTGCTCGACGAGGAGCCGCTGCACGGCGAAGCTCGCCGCGAGCCGGATCGCCGTCGGGTACGCGTCATTCGTCGACTGGCTGCGGTTCACGTCATCGATGGGGTGCAGGTGGGCGTAGTCGCCCTTCGCGTGACCGAGGATCTCGAGCGCCCGGTTCGCGATCACCTCGTTCGCATTCATGTTCGTCGAGGTCCCGGCGCCGCCCTGAATGACCCCGATCTTGAATTCGCCGTGGAGCGCGCCCGCGTCGATCTCCGCGCAGGCCTGATCGATCGCATCCGCCTTCGACTGCTCGAGGACGCCCAGCGCGGCGTTCGCCCGCGCCGCGGCCCGCTTCACGAGGGCGAGGCCGCGGATGAGGTCCGGCAGGTTGTAAATCGCCCGTCGGGTGATCGGGAAGTTGATGAGCGCCCGCGCGGTGTGAATCCCCCAGTACGCCTCGGCCGGGACCTCCAGCTCGCCGAGCGAGTCGCGCTCGATGCGTCGGGCCTCCGCCTGCGCCAGATAGGTGTCGTACAGCCGCCTCGCCTGGAAGTCGTCACCGGCCGGCTCGAAGTCGCTCACCGTCACGATCGGTCGCGGGTGCTGTCCCGGGAAATCGCTGTGCCGCATACCTCCAGCATGACCCATCGCCGCTCAGGCCGCGTGCACCCGATCCAGGAAGCGCTCGTGGAAGCGCAGCTCCCCATTCATCTCGGGGTGGAATGAGGTCGCCAGCAGCCCGCCCTGCTCGACCGCGACGACCCGGCCGTCGGGCAGGGCGGCGAGCACCCGCACCTCCGGGCCGACCTCCTCGACCACCGGCGCGCGGATGAAGACCGCGTGGACCGGTGGCCCCTCGAGGACGGGCACGTCGAGGTCGACCTCGAACGACTCCGTCTGCGGCCCGAAGGCGTTGCGCCGGACCACCATGTCGAGGCCGCCGAACGTTTCCTGGCCGTCGATCGCGTCGCGGAGCGAGTCGGCAAGGCAGATCATCCCAGCACACGTGCCAAAGACCGGCATCCCCGCCCGGATCCGCCCCCGGATCGGTCCGGCAAGGTCGAACAGCCGGGACAGCTTGTCGATGACGCTCGACTCGCCCCCGGGGATGACGAGGCCGCCGACCGCCGCGAGCTCGCGCGGGCGGCGCACCTCGACCACATCGGCACCGAGCGAGCGCAGGGCGTGCACATGCTCGCGCACATCGCCCTGCAGGGCGAGCACCCCGACGCTCGGGCTCGCCACCGGCGGCTTACCAGCCGCGCTCGGCGAGGCGGTGCGGCGCCGGCAGGTCGGCGACATTGATGCCGTGGCCCAAGGTGGGACACGAGGCACCGAATCCAGGATGAGCGTTTGTCATAGGCTAATCCTACGGGCGAGCAGCCGGTGTCGGGATGGATCTGCTGGAGCGCGCCGCACGAATCGATCTGATGGATCGTGATCTCACGTGTGCAGAACTCGAAATGACCGAGTATGTCAACTACAAGTGACCCGGCACTGCTCACGATGACAAATACCGCACGTCACAGTCGCTGCCTGTCCATTATTCACTGGATTGAATTGATCGCTTCTATGATTGAAGAAATAACTTCTCATAGGATCGAACCATGACACAGCCTCACGACGAGGAAGCTCTGCCGTTGGCCAAGCAACGAGCCCTCTGGCTGCGGCAATCGGCCAGTATGCCAGCGCTCCACGGCGGGAAGAGGGCATGGTTTGGGCTGGTCGTTGAGCTCGCGGCCCAGGTGGGCGCCGGCAAGGCGACCTCGATGGACGCTCGTCCCGAGCTACCCGATCTGGTGTTTGGCGACGCCGACAGTCGCGCGGGCGCTCCGGCCGCCCGCGAAGCATTGACCTGGGGGGAATACAGTCGGTTTCTGAAAGCGGCGGGCCTCGCCCACGTCGATGGATCCGGCTTGGCGTTGACGAAAGTCGGCCTTGAGTTTCTTCGGGTTGGTTCGCCAGATGTGCTGGGGGCTTCCCTCTCTCGCAACTTCCGCCTCCTTGCGGAGTCGCTCCAACGCGTTTCCGACGAGCCGGTCACGGTGGAGGATCTCGACGAATACCTCAGAGATGCATTCCACACAGATTGGAAGAGTCTCGGCGGAGTCCGTGCTCGCATTGACTGGCTCGATGCACTCGGTGCCATAGAGGCGACCACAGGGCGACGCTGGATGATCACTCCGGTCGGAGAGAAGATTCTCGCGAAGTGTGACCTGGTCACGCCAAAAGCTCTGGAAGTGGACACCGACGCGGCTGGGCCTATCGCGCCTGCCCCCGCGACTATCCAGAACCTGCTCGATGAACTCGCCGACGGCACTCGCGACCACGCGTCTCGCAGCACCTATAACATCTGGGTGCCGAGCCCGGCGTCAAGGCCGAACAAGGTCGAAAATCTGCGTGTCATCATGAACGCGGCGGTCGACCCCCTCGACCGCGCAGAACTCCTTGAGTTCATCACCGACACGTTTGGTCTGCGACGCTCCAGCGTCGACTCCATGCTTCCGTTCCTTCGAGCATCAGGGCTCATCTTCGAGGTGCGCTTGGGCATCTATCAAGCATCCCCGGGGGCACGTGCGTGGCTCCAATCTGGCAACGCGATCGACTTCATCCGAATTTTGCACGCGAACATGCGATTCGTCGGCGAGATGATTCGCGCGACGGTGGACGGAGCGACGCGCGCCGAAGTCTATGCAGAAGCGGAACGCTTCGGGCTCAACGTTGACAAGTCACGTTGGATCGCCGCGTTCCTTCAGGATGCGGGCCTCGTCATGCCGCCGAAGTACGGAAGCCTCCGTGCGACTCCGACCGGAATTGCTCTGCTCGCCGAGCTTCCGCTGGCAACACCCGATGAGATGACTAATCCAGGGAGTGGGCCGTCACTGCCCGAGATCGACGCTTCCGTCCCAACACCCGCCACCTTGGCCCAGAGCTTGGACACCCTCTCCCGCACCCCCATGGCGTTGGACCAAGGATCCGGAAAAGCATTCGAACAGGCGATCAGTGACACATTCACTCGGATGGGTTTCGAGTCGCGCACGATAAGTGGCTCGGGCGCGACGGACGTACTCGTCAAATGGCGGGATGGCAGCGGAGCAGCCCGAACTGCAACCGTAGAAGCCAAATCACGCGCCGGCGGCAGCATTTCTCACACCGACATCAGCGATGTCGCGCTTGAAACGCACAAGGCTCGGCACGGGGCAGACCGTGTCGCCATTATCGCTACGGCGTTCGCTGGCGACACGATCAAGACAATGGCAACCACTCGAAGCTGGACGCTCATCGACGCAGCATCGCTCGGAACGATCGCGGACGACGTGACTTCGATTGGGCTTGGCCCCGAAGTCTCTGGTGTCCTGTTCGATGCAGACGGCGGCCTCGATGCGGTGAGGGCAGCGATTCAGGACCGACGGCGTGAGCTCGCGGTTCTCTCTTACGTCGTGGGGCAGCTCGCCGAGGAGTCCGTCGAGAGCGGTGACCCGATCACTCCGCGTGACATCTCACGTGACGGTCGGCGCACCGAGATTCGTCCCTCAGTTGACGAAGTGCTCTCAGCCCTCGCGACCCTACAGGAGACGGCCCCGGGCGCAGTCCGGATGGCCGACGAGAACGGGGACCCCAAGTTTTCCAGCTTCGAGATCGGCAACCCACGGTCCGCCGCTTCCGCGCTCCGAGCAATCGCCGACGCGATCGAGGCTCCGCTTGCTGGCGCCGTGTGAGTAGCGACGCGCTCAATCCGAGTCCGGGCCGCGCGTCAACCTTGGGCCACGGCATGGAAACGGGCTGAGCGCCAATGGCGCCCAGCCCGAAGTTCCTTCTTCTCCCGGCTTACCAGCCGCGCTCGGCGAGGCGGTGCGGCGCCGGCAGGTCGGCGACATTGATGCCGACCATCGCCTCGCCGAGGCCGCGCGAGACATCGGCGATGAGCGCCGCATCCTGATAGGCCGCGGTCGCCTTCACGACCGCCTTCGCCCGCGCCGCCGGGTTCCCCGACTTGAAGATGCCCGAGCCGACGAAGACGCCGTCCGCGCCGAGCTGCATCATCATCGCCGCATCCGCGGGGGTCGCGACACCACCGGCGACAAACAACACAACAGGGAGCTTGCCGGTCGCCGCCACCTCCGCGACGAGCTCATACGGGGCCTGCAACTCCTTGGCCGCGACATACAGCTCGTCCGGCGTCTTCGCCTTGAGCGCGTTGATCTCCCCGTGGATCGTGCGGATATGCCGCGTCGCCTCGGACACATCCCCCGTGCCGGCCTCGCCCTTCGAGCGGATCATCGCGGCACCCTCGGTGATCCGACGCAGCGCCTCCCCAAGGTTCGTCGCCCCGCACACGAACGGCACCGTGAACGGCCACTTGTCGATGTGGTTGACGTAGTCGGCCGGCGAGAGCACCTCGGACTCGTCGATGTAGTCGACACCAAGCGACTGCAGCACCTGCGCCTCGACGAAGTGCCCGATGCGCGCCTTCGCCATGACCGGGATGGACACCGCCTCGATGATGCCGTCGATGAGGTCCGGATCGCTCATGCGCGCGACGCCGCCCTGCGCACGGATATCCGCCGGCACCCGCTCGAGCGCCATGACGGCGACCGCACCGGCGTCTTCGGCGATCTTCGCCTGCTCCGCATCGACGACGTCCATGATGACGCCGCCCTTCAGCATCTCCGCAAGGCCGCGCTTGACACGGCTGGTACCCACTTCAGAAGTCATAATCCAGAATTCTACTTGGGCCAGGCGGCCGCAATGTCCCGCCGGACCTCGCCGAGCAGCCTCGGCAGCGACTTCGTCTGCGCGATGATCGGGAAGAAGTTCGCATCGAGCGCCCACCGCGGCACGACGTGCTGGTGCAGGTGGTCGGCGATGCCCGCACCAGCAATGCGTCCCTGGTTCATGCCGATGTTGAATCCGTGCGCGTGCGCGGTCGCCGTCAGCACCCGCATCGCCGTCTGGGTGAGGTCGCCGATCTCGGCGACCTCCTCCGGGGTGGCCTCGTCATATGTCGCAACATGGCGATACGGGCACACGAGCAGGTGCCCCGAGTTGTACGGAAACAGATTGAGCAGGACGAATGCGTGGGTGCCGCGCGCGACGATGAGCCCCTCCTCGTCGCTCAGGCCCGGTGCGAGGCAGAAGGGACACTCGTCCTCGCTTGGCATCTGGCCCTGCTGGATGTACACGACCCGATGCGGTGCCCACAGCCGCTGGAACGAGTCCGGGACGCCGCCGATTCGGCGGGCGTCCTCCGCGTTCGCGTAGTGCGTGCCGTCGTAATCGTCGGGGATGTCACCGAGCATGACCATCGCTACACCTGCGACTTCCGGTCGATCGCGGTGCGGATGCGGGCGACCGCCTCGGCGATCGGCACCCCGTTGTCCTGGCTGCCGTCGCGGAGTCGGAAGCTCACGGTCCCCGCCGCCTCGTCCGCATCACCGGCGATGAGGACATAGGGGACTTTCGCCAGCGACGCATTCCTGATCTTCTTCTGCATCCGCTCACCCGAGGTATCGAGCTCCGCGCGGATCCCAGCCCTCTCCAGCTCCTGAAAGACGCGCTCGAGGTAGGGCACGTGGTGATCGGCGACGGGGACGCCGACCACCTGGACTGGCGCGAGCCAGACCGGGAAAGCGCCCGCGTAGTGCTCGAGGAGGATCGCGAAGAATCGCTCGATCGAGCCCATGAGCGCACGGTGGATCATGATGGGCCGCTGCTTCGAGCCGTCGGCGGCCGTGTACTCGAGCCCGAACCGCTCGGGGAGGTTCGGATCGACCTGGACCGTGGAGAGCTGCCAGGTGCGGCCGAGCGCATCCTTCGTCTTGAGGTCGATCTTCGGGCCGTAGAACGCTGCCTCGCCGGGGACCTCGGTGAGCCCCAGCCCCGAGGCGAGCGCGACGCGGCGCAGCGCATTCGTCGAGGACTCCCAGTACTCGTCCGAGCCGATCCACTTCGCCTTCTCGTCGTCCTTCATCGACAGCTCGAGCTCGAAGTCGCTCAGGCCGAAGTCGCGCAGCAGCGACAGCACGAACTCGATGACCTTCGCGACCTCGTCCTCGAGCTGCTCGGGCGTGACGAAGAGGTGCGCGTCATCCTGGGTGAAGCCGCGGACCCGCGTCAGACCGTGCAGCGCACCCGAGAGCTCGTTGCGGTAGACCGTGCCGTTCTCGCTGAGCCGCAGCGGGAGGTCCCGGTAGCTGCGCTGCCGCTCCTGGTAGATCAGGATGTGCATCGGACAGTTCATCGGCTTGAGGTAGTAGTCGACGCCCGGTTTCGTCACCTCGCCGGTGATCGCGTCGCGCTCCTCATCCATGTGCAGCGGCGGCCACATGCCCTCCGCGTAGGTAGCGAGGTGACCACTCGTGGCGAAGAGATCGGCCTTCGAGATGTGCGGCGTGTAGACGACGCTGTACCCAGCGGCGAGGTGCCGGGCGCGGGCGTGTGACTCCATCTCGTGACGGATGATGCCGCCGCGTGGGTGCCACACCGACAGCCCCGAGCCGATCTCCTCGGGGAAGCTGAAGAGGTCGAGCTCGCGGCCGAGCTTGCGGTGGTCCCGCTTGGCCGCCTCCGCCAACCGCGTCTGGTGGGCGCGGAGCTCGTCCTTCGACGGCCAAGCGGTGCCGTAGACGCGCTGCAACTGGGGATTGCGCTGGTCGCCGCGCCAGTACGCGCCGGCAATGCGCTCGAGCGCCCAGCCGTTGCCGATCATCCGAGTGCTCGGCAGGTGCGGCCCGCGACACAGGTCGGTCCAGACCGTCTCCCCCGTCGTCGGGTCGACGTTGTCGTACATCGTGAGCTCACCGGCCCCGACCTCGACGGACTCACCGTCCCGGCCCTGTGCGGCCTTGCCCTTCAGCCCGATGAGCTCGAGTTTGAACGGCTCGTCCGCCAGCTCGGCGCGCGCCTCGTCGTCGCTGACGACCCGGCGCACGAATCGCTGCCCGGCACGCTGGATCCGCTCCATCTCCTTCGAGATGGCCTTGAGCGTCTCGGGCGTCAGCGGCTCGTCGATCTGAAAGTCGTAGTAGAAGCCGTCCTGAATCGGCGGTCCGATCCCGAGCCGCGCCTCCGGATTGATGCGCTGCACGGCCTGCGCGAGCACGTGCGCGGCCGAGTGGCGGAGGATTGCAAGCCCGTCCTCGGAGTCGATCGTGATCGGCTCGACCTGCTCGGTGCCCGTCAGCGTGGTCGCCAGATCCTTCAGCTCGCCGTCGACGCGCATTGCGACGACGGAGCGGTCGGAGAAGAGGTCGAATCCGGTGCCTGCCACGAGACCCAAGCCTAATGCGGGCGGCCCACGCCGCTTCCGCGGTCAGCATGTCGATGCCTCGGTCGGCGCACCCCGCGGGCTAGCCTCGCTCGGTGAGAACCGAGGACGCCCAGCCCGACGACCGCTACGGCAGCGATGTGCTCGCTGGCGACTGGCGCTCGGTCCGTCGCCCGGTAGTAGCGGAGGTCACCGCGGAGCTCGATCTCGTCGTCGAGGTCGCCGACGGTGGCTGGACCGGGGCGGTGGTGGGCGCGGACAGGCGCACAGTCGCCCTCGAGGACCGCCATGGGCGTGTGCGACACTTCCCACTCGGCACCGGCTTCCTCATCGACGGCGAGACGGTGCGGCTCGTGCCCCCGGCACCGATCGTCGCGCCCGCACGGGTACCGACTCGCACCGCGTCGGGGTCGCTCGCGGTGCCGGATGCGCCGGCGCGCGTGGCACGGGCGAGCCGCATCCTCGTCGAGGGGCGGCACGATGCGGAGCTCGTCGAGCGAGTGTGGGGTGACGACCTGCGCATTGAGGGAGTGGTGGTCGAGTACCTGGAGGGCATCGACCACCTCCGTGCATTCCTCGACGACTTCCGGCCCGCTCCCGGGCGGCGCATCGGTGTGCTCGTCGACCACCTCGTGCCCGGCTCGAAGGAGTCGCGCATCGCCGAGGCGATCGCCGCCTCCCCGCACGGCCCGCACACCCTCGTCCTCGGGCACCCCTACGTCGATGTGTGGCAGGCCGTGACGCCGCGGGCGCTCGGCATCGCAGCGTGGCCGGTCGTGCCCCGCGGCGTCGAGTGGAAGCACGGCGTGTGCGAGGCGTTTGGCTGGCCGCACGAGGACCAGGCGGATATCGCCGCCGCCTGGCAACGGATCCTCTCTCGGGTCCGCGGCTTCGCCGATCTCGAACCATCACTGCTGGGCCGGGTCGAGGAGCTCATCGACTTCGTGACGGAGGGCAGCGAGGACAGCTACAGCTAGCGTTGTGGCACGACGGATTCCTCGCCACCCGAGCCAAGGAGGCACCATGACGCCGGAACCAGACAACCGAGCATGGCCAGAGCTCGCCGAGGCCCGGGAGGTCTTCGCCGGCCTCGTCTCCGCCTACGTCACGGCGGACGTGGAGACCGTCAACCGGTCGAATGCCGCCGTCAACCGCTATCTCGCCGAAGATGATGACCCCGCGCGGCTGCACCGGCTCATCTCCGCGGCCGCCATCACGGGTGCGGCCCTCCTCACGCAGCTCGCCTCGCACACCGGCGTGTCCCCCGAGGCGCTCATCGCGGGGACGGCCGGCATCGACCTGCGCTGAATTCGGTGACATCGCCACACTTTGCACACATTGCGCCTGTGTGCAAGCCCCTCGCTCCCGTCGCCCCGGCTCCGTAATGTGACGCACTCACCACCATTCACGACCGAGGAGGACGGACATGGGATTCCTGGATGACGCGAAAGAGACCGTCGGCGAGGCGGCCGAGCAGGTCGGGCGCAAGATGGAAGACACCGTCGATCGGGCGAAGGACAAGATCGACGAGATCCAGGCCGACGCCGAGGTCAAGCGCGCCGAGGCCGAGGCGGAGTCGGTCAAGGCTCGCAACGAGGCGAAGGAACGGATGCGCGACTGATCACAGGCGCAGATAGGCCGCGCCGTCGAGCTGCGCCTGGATGATGGCCGCGGATGCCCCGGCGACCGTGTCGAATCCGGGGCGCAGCTCGTCGAGCGAGTGCCCTCGCGCACGGAGCCCGAGACTGCACGCCTCGACCCGCACCGCGGGGTCGTGCTCGAGCGGCTCGGTGCCGACGACCGCGTCAAGCGCCTCGCCGTGGACGATGATGCGGATCTGGAGATCCGGGAGCTGCTCGAGAATGCGCTGGGCAGACTCGACGGCCCGGTCGATCGCCGCGGCATCGGTGGTGACCTGGATCACTGCATTGCTCATGCACCGAGTCAAACAGGATTCCTCGCCAGGCGGCACCCCGTATCGTTCATCGCCGCGGCGTCGGCTGCGGTGGGATCTCCTTGGCGGCGATGATCGCTGACACGGCGATGCGCTCGACCCCGCGCTTGCCGTCGACGACGACGGCCTCGGCATCAGCGCTGAGCAGCTCGCCCAGGACGTCCGTCGCCTGACCGGTCGGCAGTAGGTGTCGCACCACCACGCGACGGCCCGGCGGCGGGAGGCGGATCATGGCCGCGAGTGTAGGCGCTCGCGATAAAAGTCACGACACAGACAACCGCCCACGGCCCGCGGCGGCTCCCCAAGACCGTTAAAACAAGAAACCCCCGGCTGATCGGGAGTTCCTCTTGTGCGCGATACTGGGATCGAACCAGTGACCTCTTCCGTGTCAGGGAAGCGCGCTACCGCTGCGCCAATCGCGCCTGAAGTTCAGGCTATTCAATTATCAGTCTTGCGACCGTGAGGTGGCGACGGGATTCGAACCCGTGTAAACGGCTTTGCAGGCCGGTGCCTAGCCGCTCGGCCACGCCACCGTGGTGCCCGTCGACGAATCTTCGGGCCCCGAGAGGTTCAGAAACCATCCTCGAGCGGATGACGAGATTCGAACTCGCGACCCTCACCTTGGCAAGGTGATGCGCTACCACTGCGCCACATCCGCAATCACAACCGGTCTCCCAGGTGCCCGACCACATTACCCGAAACCTGGGGTCACGACCAAACCAGTCACACGCGTGTCGTGTGGCAAGATTGATCCCTGCGGGCGATTGGCGCAGTTGGTAGCGCGCTTCGTTCACACCGAAGAGGTCATCGGTTCGAGTCCGGTATCGCCCACTATCCCGCAGCGCTCGGTCGGCGGGATGGACCTGTCAGCGGCCCATCCCGCACCGTGAGGCACGCTGCGATCAGTCACGGGCAAGTACGATGCACGCGTCACCGGGCGCGAAGTCGATGCGGTCCGTCTTGAGCGGGTTGAGGACGATGCCGTAGCGGCGCTCGGGGTCCCGGGCGTGCGCGGCGACCCGGTACCCGATCGCGGTCTCGCCACGGCGGGCGGCGACCGCGAGCACGGAGTAGAAGTCGCTCGAGCGTCCCGGCGGAACGTAGTCGGCCGCGTCCCGGAGGGAGATCCCGTTGCCGGTTGCGGAGAACAACTCCTCGAAGACCTCCGCAATCCGCGCATTCTCGGCAATCTGGGCAAGGGCCAGCGCGACAAACCGGCCGCTCACCACGAAGTCGTCGACCTCGGCGACGACCGCGAGCGCACGGTTCTCATCGTCGAGCATCTCTGAGACGATCCGGGGTCGGGCGCCGTCCTCCGACAGGCCGTGCAGCTGGAGGAGCGTGAACAATGTCCGGTCATCCGCCCGCCTCGGGTCGATGAAGCGGCCCTCCGCGAGCACGATGATCTGGTGATGCGCCGCGATGCCGAGCCCCGCCAGCACCGTGCCGAGCGAGTGGTCGGCCTGGGTGACGGTCACCGTCAGGTTGTGGCAGGCGGGGAGGTCGGGCACCGGCTGCTGCGTGACGATCTGGATCGTTGAGCCGGCGACCACGTAGGTGTCCAGCTCGTGGAGCATTGACGGGAGCGCTTCGCTCGACCCGAGGACGATGAAATGCTCGGGGTCCGGGGCCGCGCGCGGCAGCAGCTCCACCTCGCAGGCACCCGGGCGACCGGGGACCGCGAGCTTGATGGTGGAGTCGTCCTCGGCGAGGACGATGAGCTGGTCGCCGTGGCCGAGGACCGTGTCCGCGGGCGGATTGAGCACGGGGCCGCCGCCGTGCCGCACGATCCCGACCGCCACCGAGTCGGCGAAGGCGAGCTGCGCCTGAAGGAAGCTCTGTCCGACGAGACTCGGCTGCTCGGTGGAGTAGAGCTCGACGCCGTCGAAGTCGAGCAGCTCCTGATAGATCGTGGAGAGCCCGGACTGGCCGCGGCAGGACTGCACGATGATGCGTCCGATGAGGTCTGGGCTCAGCACCCACTTCACGTTGCCGCCCGTGACGAGGCGGGCCAGCTCCAGCGAGGCGGCGTGCTGCAGCTCAGCGACGATGTGCAGCCCGGCCCGCATCAGATCCGGGCTGTTGCTCAGCGCGAGCGTGCATTTCAGGACCTCGGCGTCCGGGTCGTCCGCGCCGTCGGGCGCCAGCACGATGACGCTCCGCGCCGTGCCGGGGCTCACCAGCGCCAGGTCCGCCGGGCGTTTCGGGTCGCCGGTGCGGCAAATCACGCTCGTCCGGCCCGTGGCGCCGACTGCCGCCCGGATCTCGTCCTCCATCTCCACTTTGCTCTTGTCCGCGAGGATGACGATCGCGGCGCGTCCACGTGATTCGTTGGCCGTCGCCAGCTCGGCGATCACCGTGAAGATCTTGCGGTTCCAGCCGAGGATGACGCTGTGGTCGTTCTCGATGACGCTCGAGCGGCCTTTGCGCAGCTCCTCGATCTTGCCGTCGAATGCGCCGGAGACGATGCCGATGAGGCTCGCGACGATGACGAGGCCGCCGATCGTGACGAGCAGCATCAGGATGCGGAACCACCAGCCCTGATCGCCGCCCATCGTCCCCGGGTCGAGGGTGCGCATGAGGCTCAGCCAGATCATGTCGATCGGGTCGTCCCCCGGATCGGGACTGAGATTGTCCGGCAGCGCCTTCAGCACGATCCACGAGACGACACCGAGGATCGTGACGAATGCGAGGGTCGCGAGGCCCAGCAGCAGCATGATCGCCACGGTGCCCTTCGACATCCAGTTGTCGAACCAGTACCGGAAGCGCTCCCCCACGCTCGGCTTCGCCATCCCCACTCCCCCGAATATCACCCGCTGCGGTCACCATCGAGCCGCTCGTCACGACGCTACCAGCGCAGGAGGAAAGCGCGACAGCAGGAGAGTCCGGGTGGATTCATCCTGCTGCCGCGCATTCGTCCGACGTTCGCGGGCGTGCCCCTCAGTCGACGAGCGCGTAGCCCGCCTCGCCGTGCACCGCGACGTCGATACCGGCGAGCTCGTCCTCGTTCTTCACCCGGAACCCGATGGTCTTCTCGATGATGGTCCCGATGACGAATGCGATGACGAAGGAGTAGATCGCGACCGCGAAGGCGCCGATCGCCTGCAGTGCCAGCTGCTCAAGTCCGCCGCCCATGAGCAGGCCGCGCTCCGCATTCGCGAAGAGCCCGAGCCAGAGCGTGCCGAGCATGCCCGAGACGAGGTGGATCCCGACGACGTCGAGCGAGTCGTCGAAGCCCCACTTGAACTTGAGCTCGATCGCCAGGGCCGACACGGCACCGGCGGCAAGGCCCAGCACGATCGCCCACAGCGGGTGGAGGTCGAGCGCCGCCGGGGTGATCGCAACGAGGCCCGCGACAGCCCCGGATGCGGCGCCGACAGCGGTCGGCTTGCCGTCCTTGAGCTTCTCGACGAGGAGCCAGCCGATGATCGCGGCCGCCGGGGCCCCGATCGTGTTGATGAAGCTGAGGCCGAGACTGCCGGTGTCGCCGGAGAGGCCGGTGTTGAACCCGAACCAGCCGAACCACAGGATCGCCGCGCCGAGGAGCACGAAGGGGACGTTGTGCGGCTGGTGCGCGCCCTTCGCGAAGCCGATGCGCTTGCCGAGCACGAGTGCGAGCGCAAGCGCGGCCGCTCCCGCGTTGATGTGGACGGCGGTGCCGCCGGCGAGGTCGATGACGTGCAACCCACCGAGGTCGAGTGACTGGATCCAGCCGCCGCCCCACACCCAGCCGGCGACGGGGAAGTACACGAGCGCCGCCCAGACGCCGGCGAAGATGAGCCACGAGCCGAAGCGCGCCCGGTCGGCGATCGCCCCGGAGATGAGCGCGGTCGTGATGATCGCGAACGTCGCCCCGAAGGCGACGTCGATGTAGTCGATGCCCGGCGGGAAGCCCGCGAACGGGTTGCCCGCGAAGCCGGGTACGAGCACCCGGGCGCCCTCGAAGTAGGCGTCATCGCCGCCAGCCCCTGCATAGACGTTGTACCCGAAGAGGATCCAGAGCACGCCGATGAGCGCGATCGCGCTGAAGTTGAGCATGAGCATGCTCACGACGCTCTTCGCCCGGACGAGCCCGCCGTAGAAGAACGCCAGTCCCGGGGTCATGAACAGCACGAGCGCCGCGCTCGTCACGATCCAAATGCTGGATGGGGTGAGTTCCATCAGTACCGCTCCTCGTCCTCGCTCACGGCCGCGGTCCCCGACCCCGGTGGGGTCGTGCTGCGAACCACTGCGGTGTGGCGCCAAGTCTCCGCGGCGAGTGTTTCCGGGGCGGTGCGTGGAGCGTTTCGCGCGTGTTACATGCTGGGCGCGGGGGTGAACATCACGTTTCGGGGCGCCGGACGCGGCCGCCGCCTTCCTCCTCAGTCCGCGGCGGACTCGTCCATGCCGGTGAGCGCGACGAGGCGGGAGATCGCCCGCAGGTACTTCTTGCGGTACCCGCCGGCGAGCATCTCCTCGGGGAAGATCTCGTCGAGCGGGGTGCCGCTGGCGACGGCACGAATGCGGGCGTCGTACAGCCGATCGACGAAGGCGACGAATCGGAGTGCGTCGGTCTGATTGGCGAAGGGGTGCACCGCGGTGAGCCCGATCGCATCGAGGTCCCGGACGAGCGCGACGTAGTAGGCGGGGTGGATCTGCGCGAGGTGGTCGAGCAGGCTGTCGAAGGGGTCGAGCGCGGTCCGGCCCGGGATCTGCTCGAGCACCGCGGCGACCTGGTCCGTGACGACGGCGTGCTCCGCGGTGTCGCGACGGCGGTAGTCGAGGCCGTCGATGCGGACGGTCTCGAAGCGGCTCGCGAGCGCATCGATCTCGCGGAGGAAGTCCTGCGCGGCGAAGCGGCCTTCGCCAAGCGCCTGCGGCGGGGTGTTGCTCGTCGCCGCGATCCGCGTGCCGGTCGCCGCGAGCTCGCCGAGCACCCGGTTCATGAGCCGGGTGTCGCCCGGATCGTCGAGCTCGAACTCGTCGATGCACAGCAGCTTCGTGCCCCGGAGGACCTCCACCGCGGTCTGGAAGCCGAGCGCCCCGACGAGCGCCGTGTACTCGATGAAGGTGCCGAAGTACTTGCGACCCTTCGTCGCGTGCCAGGCCGCGGCGAGCAGGTGCGTCTTGCCGACCCCGAACCCACCGTCGAGGTAGATCCCCGGCTTGGCGGGCTCGGACCTGCGGCGGCTGAAGAAGCCACCGGCGGCTTTCGGACCGGCGAGGAATGCGCGGACCCGGTCGACCGCGGCGGCCTGCGATGGGTAGTCGGGATCCGGGCGGTAGCTGTCGAGCGAGGCCGTCGCGAACTGCCGGGGCGGCACGAGCACCGCGAGCAGTTCTTCGCCGCTCAGCCTGGGAAAGCGCGAGCAGATGCTCTCGGCGGCCTCCACAGTCACGTCAGGAGCCTACCGGCGCGCGGCTGTGGGACTACTTGACGAGGCGTGGCCCGCCGTCGATCGCAATCGTCTGGCCCGTGATCGACTTCGCGGTGTCCGAGGCGAGGAAGACGCAGAGGCCGGCGATGTCCGCGGGGTCGACGAAGTACTGCAGCGCCTGGCTCGACAGCTCCGCGGCGGTCTCCTCCTCGAGGCTCCGCCCGCTCGACTCGGCGCGCGCCCTGAGCACGCTGCGCACCCGCTCGCCGTCCACGGCACCCGGCGCGATCGCGTTGACCCGGATGCCGTCGCCGCCGAGCTCGAGGGCGAGGGTCTCGGCGAAGCCGAGGATGCCGCGCTTCGCCGTCGCGTAGGGACTGCGCTGCGGGTAGCCGGCTCGACCCGCGAGTGAGGACATGAAGAGGACGACGCCCGAGTCGGACTGCCGCAGGTACGGGATCGCCCGCTGCGTCACGGCGAAGGTGCCGGTGAGGTTGACGGCGAGCACCGCCTCCCAGGCGTCGGGGTCGAGGTCGGCGACGTCTGCCGTGGGGCCCGCGATCCCCGCGTTGTTGATGAGGACATCGATGCCGCCGAGGGCCTCGACCGCCTCCCCGACGAACGCCTGGGCCGCGGCACGATCCGCGAGATCACAGACCGATGTCGTCACGGCGGGCAACTCCACGCGCAGCCGTTCGAGGGCCTGGAGGTCGATGTCGCAGACATGCACCCGGTCCCCGGCCGCCGCAAATGCCCGCACGATCGCCAGCCCGATGCCGCCAGCACCCGCGGTGACGACCACTCGACGTCCGGTCATGTGCATCCTGCCGTTCCGCGCATTCGTGTCATGCGACCACGTCATGTTGCCAGCGTCGGCCGGCACCCGCAACACAGCGCCGGGCATACTGGTCGCCATGCTCACCCCGCTTGTGCCGGCTGGCATCGCCTTCGACCCACTCGACGATGCGGGGCGGGCGAGACTGCTCGAGCTCTACGCGCCGCCGACGCGCGACTGGGTGCGGTGCAACTTCGTATCGAGCGTCACCGGTAGCGCCGAGGGCGGTGACGGCACGAGCGAGTCGCTGACGAGTCGACTGGACCGGCGCCTCCTCGGGGTCATCCGCGAGCAGGCCGACCTCGTGCTCGTCGGGGCGCAGTCGGTGCGCGCGGAAGGGTACCGGACGCCACGGACGTCGGCGCTCGCGATCGTCACCTCGAGCGGGCGGCTCGACGGCCACCGCATCGGCGACGACCCGGACCCCGAGCGCGTCCTCGTGCTGTGCCCTGCCGCCGCGCAGGCCGCCGTGGCCGAAAGCCTGCCGGGCGCGGGCATCGTCGTCATCCCTGATCGGGACGGGCGGCTTGCCCCGAGCGAGCTGCTGGCGGCGGTGCGCGCACGCGGGCATCGCAGCATCGTGTGCGAGGGCGGGCCGAGCCTCGCCTCGCAGCTCGTCACGGCCGGGCTCGTCGACGAGCTGTGCCTGAGCACGGCGCCGGTGCTCACCGCGTCGACGCTGCCGACACTCGGCGACACCCCCTTCGCCGCTGTGCCGGTCCGGCTCGAGCGACTGCTCATCGATGAGCAGTCGACCCTCTACGCCCGCTGGGTGCGGGCGAGCCAGTCGCCGATGGCCGCCTCGTAGCGCGCCTCGTCACTGTTCCACAGCCGGACGTGGCCGGCCCCCTCAAAGACCTGCAGCTCGACGAGGTCGGGGCGGGCCGCCGCGAGCGCACGGGCGACCTCGATCGGGACGACGCTGTCCGCGCTGGAGTGCAGGACGAGCATCGGCACGCTGAGCTCGGCAGCGCCCGCGATGCTGTCGAGTCGGTCGAGGTCGATCGGCTCGTCGAGTCCGACGAGTACGGCGCCCCGCGAGGTAGTCAGCAGCGCCCGATACACCGGGTGGAGGAATGCGGGCACGGCCCGGTCGTCGAGGATGCGGCGGATAATGGCTCGCCACTCGATGGCCGCCGAGTCGAGGATGACCCGGTGGACGGTGCCGGCCAGCGGCGAGCGACGTAAGGTCTGCAGCACCGTGCCACCGCCCATCGACCACCCCATGAGGGTGATGCGGGTCGCACCCGAGGCGAGCGCGTACGCGATCGCCGCCTCGACGTCGTACCACTCTCGATCGCCGAGGTGGTACTTGCCGTCGGGGGCCTTCGGGGCGCCCGGGTCATTGCGGTAGCTGACGATGAGCGAGGTGAGCCCCGCCGCACGGAGCATCGGCACCGCTCGGATCGTCTCCCAGCGCTGCGCATCCCGGCCGTGGACGAGGATCGCCCATTCCTCCGTCGGAGACGCGGCCGGAACGCACCAGGCCGGCGCGGGGCCGAGCGGCGTCCGAATCGTGACCTCCTCGACCGGCACACCGAGCTCGGCCGGCGAGCGGTAGTACGCGGCGCCCATCCGCACGACGAGGCCCGGCACCCACGGCTCCGCCTCGATCGCGAGGAGCTCCCGGGTCACCGTCCGCGCGTCCGTCCGGATCACGCGGCCGACCTTCGCGTAGCCGCGGTCGTCGTCCGTCCACATGCCGTAGCGGCCGGGCAGCGCGGTCTCCGCCGTCCTCGTGAGGGTCACCTCGCCGTCGCCGATCGCGAGCAGTCGGCCGGAGCGCCACGGCCGCGGCGGCGTCACGAGGTCCCGCGCACCGGCAACGAGGCGCGCGAACACCCCACCAACTGACAGCGCGACGAGTCCGAGCGCCGCGCCTGCGGCGACAAGCCCGGTGCGGCGTGCCTGGTACCCTGCCACGAAGCCTGATCGTAGTCTGAATGGGTGAACGACTGGGGCACTGCGCTCGACTCGATTCGCGCCGCGGTGCCGCGACGCGATCTCGAGCTGCAGGAGATCACGGCGCCCGACGGGCTTGCCCCGCACGCCTACGCGCTCGCCGCCAACGTCCACCCCCGGCAGCACGGCATCGATTCCGAGCTCGGGGTCGGGCGGTTCATCGTGCTCCACGATCCGACAATGCCGGATGCGTGGGACGGCGCGTACCGAGTCATCAGCTACGCCCAGGCGCCACTCGACCGGGAGATCGGCTCGGACCCCGTCCTGCCCGAGGTCGCATGGTCGTGGCTCGTCGATGCGCTCGCCGGCCGCGGTGCCACCCACCACGCGGCGAGCGGCACTGCGACGACCGTGCTGTCGACCGGATTCGGCGGACTCGCCGGCGAAGGCCAGGGTGCCCAGATCGAGCTCCGGGCCTCGTGGACCCCGGACCGTGCGGACCTCGGCGTCCACCTCGAGGCGTGGAGCGATTTCCTCTGCATGCTCGCCGGCCTCCCACTCGATGAGGGCGTCGCCAGCCTCGACGCGCAGCGACTGGCGCATGGCCGCTGAGGAACCGCGCACGGTCGTTGACGACCGTGCCGCCTACCACCGCGTGCTCGAGACCCTCGCCGGTGGCGACGGTCCCATCGCGATCGACGCGGAGCGCGCCTCCGGCTACCGCTACTCACAGCGCGCGTACCTCATCCAGCTCTTCCGCCGCGGGGGCGGCACCCACCTGCTCGACCCCCCGGCGCTCGGCGAACTCGGTGAGCTGCACCGCGAATTCATCGACGAGGAATGGGTGCTGCACGCCGCCACGCAGGACCTCACCTGCCTTCGTGAGGTCGGCATCGACCCACAACGGATTTTCGACACCGAGCTCGCTGCCCGGCTGCTCGGCATGCCGCGCGTCGGACTCGGCACCGTCGTCGAAGAGCTCCTCGGCATTCATCTCGCGAAGGCGCACTCCGCCGCCGACTGGTCGACCCGGCCACTGCCCCAGGCCTGGCTCGACTATGCCGCGCTCGACGTCGAGCTCCTCGTCGACGTCCGCGACCGACTCGCCGAGCAACTCGACGCGACGGGGAAGGTGCCGATCGCCGAGCAGGAGTTCCAGGCCGTGCTCGAACGCGACCTCACCCCCGTGCGCGCCGAGCCCTGGCGCCGCCTCAGCGGGCTCCACACCGTGCGCGGCAGCCGGGGTCTCGCGATCGCCCGCGAGCTCTGGCTCGCCCGCGACGCCTACGCCCGCGAGACGGACACGGCGCCGGGCCGGCTCGTACCGGACGCCTCACTCGTCGCCGCGGTGCGCGCCGCGCCCGAGTCGAAGCGCGCCCTTGCGAGCCTCAAAGAATTCAACGGACGTGCCTCACGCAGCCAGCTCGACCGCTGGTGGGCCGCGATCGAACGCGGCCGGACCACCGATGACCTGCCCGCACCCCGTGGACCGGGGGACGCCATCCCGCCGCCACGCGCGTGGGCGGAGCGGCACCCCGAGGCCGCTGCCCGGCTCGCCGCGGCGAAGCCTGCGGTCGCCGCGGTCGCCGAGGAGCTCGAGCTCCCGGTCGAGAATCTCCTCACCCCCGACTACCTTCGGCGCATCGCCTGGGAGCCGCCGGCCCCGGCCGACGCGGCGCAGATCGCCGAGGCGCTCCGCACCCTCGGCGCGCGGGACTGGCAGGTTGCGGCGACCGCACAGCCGATCGCAGACTCCTTTGTCGAGGCGGCCCAAGCCGCTCCGGAGGGTGACGACGCCACTTCGTAGGATCCGTCAGCCCGATCGCGGAGGTCAGCGGCCGGGCATAGCATCGAATCGAGCGCTCCCCAGCGCCCCGTACTCATGAGCTTGGAGGCATCGTGGCCGAACGTACCGAAGTCGTCTTCGTCGATGGGGTCCGCACCCCATTCGGACGCGCCGGCGAGAAAGGCCAGTACTGGGGCACCCGCGCCGACGACCTCGTCGTCAAGGCGATGGTCGGCCTGCTCGAGCGTCACCCCGACCTCCCCCGAGAGCTCATCGAGGACGTCGCGATCGCCGCGACCATCCAGGTCGGCGACCAGGCCCTCACCCTCGGTCGCTCTGCCGCGATCCTCGCGGGCCTGCCGAAGTCCGTGCCGGGCTACTCGATCGACCGGATGTGCTCCGGTGCGATGACCGCCGTCTCCACCGTCGCCGGGCACATCGCGTTCGGCGCCATCGACCTGGCCCTCGCCGGCGGTGTCGAGCACATGGGGCGCCACCCGCTCGACTTCTCCTACGCCGACCCGAACCCGCGCTTCATCAGCGAGGGCCTCGTCGACCCCGACGCGCTCAACATGGGTGCGACGGCCGAGCGGCTCCACGACCGCTTCCCGCAGCTGACCAAGGAGCGCGCTGACGCATTCGCCGTCGCCTCACAGCACAAGGCGGCCGCGGCCTACGAGGCCGGCAAGATCCAGCCCGACCTCATCCCCGTCGCCATCCAGTCCGAGGCGGGCTGGGGGCTGGCGACGCGCGACGAGACGATGCGCCCCGAGACGACGCTCGAGGGCATCCGCGACCTGAAGACCCCGTTCCGTCCGCACGGCCGGGTCACCGCGGCGACCTCCTCCCCGCTCACCGACGGCGCGACGATCTCCCTCATCGCTTCCGAGCGGAAGGCGCGGGAGCTCGGCCTCGGCGCGAAGATGAAGCTCGTGTCCTTCGCGTTCGCCGGCGTCGAACCCGAGGTCATGGGCCTCGGCCCCGTGCCGTCGACCGAGAAGGCGCTCCGCAAGGCGGGTCTGACGATCGATGACATCGGGCTCTTCGAGCTCAACGAGGCCTTCGCCGTCCAGGTCCTCTCCCTCCTCGACCACTTCGGCATCGCTGACGACGACCCCCGGGTGAACCTCTGGGGCGGTGCCATCGCGGTCGGCCACCCGCTCGCCTCCTCCGGCGTACGCCTCATGATCCAGCTCGCGCGCCAGTTCGAGGAGCACCCGGAGGTGCGCTACGGCCTCACCGCCATGTGCGTCGGGCTCGGGCAGGGTGGCTCCGTCATCTGGGAGAACCCGCACTACGACGGCAAGAAGGACTGACCATGGCGAAGGCCCGGAAGGTCACCGCACAGTACGACGGCATCGACTTCTCGCTGCTGCTCGGCCCCGACGCGGAGGACGTCGTCACGCATTCCTACGTCCGTGATGTGGTGCTGCCCAGCGGCCGTCGGCTCGCGCTCATCACGCTCGACAACGGGAAAGACCATACCCGGCCCAACACCCTCGGCCCAGTCACCCTCACCGAGCTCGAGGGCGTCCTCGACGCACTCGCCGGGCGGGCCGCGGGCGGCGAGATCGACGCGATCGCCGTCACCGGCAAGCCGTTCCACCTCGCCGCCGGCGCCGACCTCTCGCAGATCGAGCACCTGACAACGAAGGAGCAGGCGCTGCGCATCGCGCAGCTCGGCCACCGCGTGTACGCGAAGCTGACCGAGACGGGCGTGCCGAGCTTCGCATTCATCAATGGGCTCGCCCTCGGTGGCGGGCTCGAGATCGCGCTCAACTGCGACTACCGGACGGTGAATGCGGCGATCCCCGCCGCCGCGCTGCCCGAGACCTTCCTCGGGCTCGTCCCCGGCTGGGGCGGCGCCACGCTGCTGCCGAAGCTCATCGGGATCGAGCACGCGCTCGAGGTCATCCTGACGAACCCGCTGCGCCAGCGCACCCTGCGCGGTGCTGACGTGCACCGGCTCGGCATCGCCGATGCGCTCTTCGAGCCGATCAACTTCCTTGAGGACTCACTGAAATGGGCGGACGGCGTGCTCGGCGGTGACATCAAGGTCGAGCGCCCCAACGAGCCTGGACTTGTCGAGCGCACCGTCAAGTGGCCGATCGCGATCAACATCGCCCGCAAGACGCTCGAGTCGAAGATCGGCAAGATCGCCGAGGCGCCGTATCGCGCCCTCGACCTCATCGAGAAGTCAGCGAAGCGATCGAAGGCCGAGGGCTTCCAGGCGGAGGATGCGGCGCTGAGCGAGCTCATTGCCGGCGACCAGTTCGCGGCGTCCATCTACGCCTTCAACCTCGTACAGAAGCGGGGGAAGCGACCGGCCGGCGCCCCCGACAAGGCACTCGCGCGACGCGTGCAGCAGGTCGGTGTCATCGGCGCTGGCCTCATGGCGCAGCAATTCGCGCTCCTCTTCGTCCGGCGCCTCCAGGTCCCCGTCGTCATCACCGACCTCGACCAGGCACGCATCGACAAGGCGATCAGCTACATCCACGGCGAGCTCGAGACCCTGCACGCGAAGGGTCGGCTCGTCAGCGATGACCTCAACAAGCTCAAGGGGCTCGTCACCGGCACGACCGACAAGGCGGACTTCGCCCAGGCCGACTGGGTCATCGAGGCCGTCTTCGAGGAGACCGAGGTGAAGCAGCAGGTCTTCGCCGAGATCGAGCCGTTCATCGCCCCCGAGGCGATCCTCGCGACGAACACCTCCTCGCTGTCGGTCGACGAGATCGGCGCAAAGCTGGCGCACCCCGAACGGCTCGTCGGCTTCCACTTCTTCAACCCCGTCGCGGTCATGCCGCTCGTCGAGGTCGTCAAGGCACCGAAGACCTCGGATGAGGCCCTCGCGACGGCAATGTCGGTCGCACAGCAGCTCAAGAAGACCGCGGTCATCACGGGCGATGGCACCGGCTTCGTCGTCAACCGCCTGCTCACCCGGCTCTTCTCCGACGCGATGGAGGCCGTCGAGTCCGGCACCCCGTTCGAGACGGTCGTCGAGGCGCAGCGACCCTTCGGCTTCCCGATGGACCCCTTCGTGCTCCTCGACCTCGTCGGGCTCAAGGTCGGGCAGCACGTGCTCGACACACACGCCCGTGCGTTCCCCGACCGCTACAGCGCGTCCCCCGCGCTCGCCGAGCTTGCCGATCGCGGCACGCTCGTCGACAAGAACGACAAGGGCGAGGTCACCGGCATCTCGAAGCTCGCGAGAGAGATCGTCGCGAAGCACCGGCGCCCCGGCTCGACGCCGTTCACCGCCGACGCACTCCGGCGCAAGATCGAGGACGGCCTCGCCGACGAGGTGCAGCGCATCCTCGACGAGGGCATCGTCAGCGCCCCCGAGGACGTGGACCTCGCCGTCATCACCGGCGCGGGCTGGCCCTTCCAGATGGGCGGGGTCACGCCGTACCTTGACCGGGTCGGCGCATCCGAGCGGGTGACGGGGCACACGTTCCACGCCCCACCGATTCGCGGCATCGACTGACCCATCCCGCACGGTCCCGGTCACGCGCTAACGTAGGGCGGTGACCAGTCCGCGCACCGCCGAGCGGCCGATGGCGTTCACCGCGTGGGAGTTCATCCGTGGCGCCCTGCTCACCTACGTCTACTTCCTGCCGCTGACGATCATCCCGTTCCTCGTCATGTTCGCCGGGGGCATCCTGCATCCCGACCGCATCGGCGGGATCGTCGAGGACCCTGAGGTGCTCCTCGGCATGCTGTCGCTCTGGGCCTTCATGCTCCTGCCCTCGGCGACATGGGGAGCAGCCGCCCTCGTGCCCGCCGCGCTCGTCGCCCTCGGGATCGGTCTCGGGCTGCGGCGGAATCCGCGCCGCGGTGTCCATGCCCTCGCCCACGGCGCCTGGGGCCTCGGCGTCGGCGTCCTCGTCGCGGGGCTCGTCATGGGCGCCTGGAGCTTCGGCGGCGACGCCATCGGCCTGCTGCCGACCGTGCTCGGCTTCGGGGTGGCGGTCGGACTCGCCGCCGCCCTCGCCTGGTGGACGACCGCGGCGCTCGCGCTCCGCCGCGACGCCCGTGCTCCTCAGGTCTCGGGCTGACGCTCCGGGACGACGATCGGCGACGTCGAGGTGTCCTCGCCTGGCAGCGGGCGGGCGACGGGGAGCCGCTGGCCGAGCACCTGCGCGGTGATGTCGCGCGCGATCTTCTGCGCCGTGAGTCCGACCCGCTCCAGGATGAATGCGCGGGAGCCGTGCTCGAGGAACTCGTCCGGCAGACCGAGCTCGTCGACGCCGGTGTCGACGCCGGCGGCACGAAGGTCCTGTCGAATCCGCGTCCCGACGCCGCCAACACGGACACCGTCCTCGAGGGTGACGACCAGACGGTGATCGCGGGCGAAGTCGATGACGGCGGGCTGCGTCGGCACCACCCAGCGGGGGTCGATGACCGTCGCGCCGATCCCCTGCTGCGCGAGCCGCTCCGCGACGTCGAGGCCGAGACCGGCGAAAGCGCCGACCGCGACGATGAGGACGTCCTTGTGGCCCGCCTCGCGGAGCACATCGACACCATCCGCCGTCCGCCGCACGGCCGCGATCTCCTGGATCGCCGCGCCGCGCGGGAAGCGGAGGACCGTCGGCGCATCCTGCACCCCCACCGCCTCCCGGAGCTCCTCCCGCAGCGTCACCGCGTCACGGGGCGCCGCAATGCGCAGTCCCGGCACGATCTGCAGCACGGCGAGGTCCCACTGCCCGTGGTGCGAGGGCCCGTCGGGGCCCGTGACCCCGGCCCGATCCAGCACGAAGGTGACGCCGGCCCGGTGGAGCGCGACATCCATGAGCACCTGGTCGAAGGCCCGGTTGATGAAGGTCGAGTACAGCGCGACGACCGGGTGCAGCCCGCCGAAGGCGAGCCCCGCGGCCGCGGTCGCGGCGTGCTGCTCGGCGATGCCGACGTCGATGACCCGCTCGGGCATGGCGTCCGCGAGGGGCCGCAGGCCCGTCGGGCCGAGCATCGCGGCCGTCACCCCGACGATGCGATCGTCCTCGCGGGCGAGCTCGAGCAGCTCCTCAGCGAAGACGCTCGTCCACCCGGGCGTGCTCGCACGCTCGCGCGCTTCCCCCGTCTCCGGGTCGATCTGCCCGACCGCGTGGAACTTCTCCGCCCGGTCCGCGATCGCCGGCTCATAGCCGCGGCCCTTCTGTGTGATCGCGTGCACGATGACCGGGGCGCCGTACTCTTTCGCCCGCCGCAACACGCGGATCAGCTCGCCGATGTCGTGGCCGTCGACGGGCCCGAGGTACTTGATGTCGAGGGTCGAGTAGAGCGAGTCGTTGTTCGTCAGGCGCGAGAGGAAGCCGTGCGTCGCCCCCCGCATTCCTCGATACAGTGCGCGCCCGGCGGCGCCGAAGGCGTAGAAGAACCGTTTCGACGAGCTGTGCGCCCAGCGGTAGGAGCGGCGCGTGCGCACATCGTTGAGGAAGCGGGCCATGCCGCCGATCGTCGGGGCGTAGGAGCGTCCGTTGTCGTTGACGACGATGACGAGGCCGCGACGGTTGTCGTCGGAGATGTTGTTGAGTGCCTCCCAGGTCATGCCGCCGGTCAGCGCGCCATCGCCGACGACCGCGACGACCCGGCGATCATCCTGTCCCGTCATGCTGAATGCGCGGGAGATCCCGTCGGCCCAGCTCAGCGAGCTCGACGCGTGCGAGGACTCGACGACGTCGTGCACGGACTCGCTGCGCTGCGGGTAGCCGGAGAGGCCACCCTCGACGCGGAGTCGACTGAAGTCCTGCCGCCCGGTCAGCAGCTTGTGGACATACGACTGGTGCCCGGTGTCGAACAGGATGGCGTCCCGCGGGCTGTCGAACACCCGGTGGATCGCGATCGTCAGCTCGACGACGCCAAGATTCGGGCCCAGGTGGCCCCCGGTCTGCGCCACCTCGGTCACGAGGAAGCGGCGGATCTCGGCAGCGAGCGCATCAAGCTGCGCCTCGCTGAGCCGGTCGAGGTCGCGTGGCCCGGCGACCGACGCGAGCAGGCTCGCGCGATCACCTGGACCATCGACCGCGGTGGACGTCAGGCGGCCCTCACGAGCGAGCGCAGCACATACTGCAGGATGCCGCCGTTCCGGTAGTAGTCCGCCTCACCGGGGGTGTCGATCCGGACGACCGCGTCAAATTCGACGACCGGCTTGCCGGGTGCGGAGAACTCGCTCGGCGCCGCCGTCACGCGCACCGTCTCGGGGGTGACCCCGTCATTGAGCTGCGCGAGGCCCTCGATCGAGACGATCTCCGTGCCGTCGAGGCCGAGCGACTCCCAGGACTGTCCCTCCGGGAACTGCAGCGGGACGACGCCCATGCCGATGAGGTTCGAGCGGTGGATACGCTCGAAGCTCTCGGTGATGACCGCCTTCACGCCGAGGAGGCTCGTGCCCTTCGCCGCCCAGTCACGTGAGGAGCCCGAGCCGTACTCTTTGCCGCCGAACACGACGAGCGGCACGCCCTGCTCCTGGTAGTTCATGCAGGCGTCGTAGATATAGGCCTGCGGACCACCTGGCTGGGTGAAGTCACGCGTGTAGCCGCCCTCGACGACGTTGCCGTTGTTGACTGGGGCGACGAGCTGATTCTTGAGTCGGATGTTCGCGAAGGTGCCGCGGATCATCACCTCATGGTTACCTCGGCGCGAGCCGAAGGAGTTGTAGTCCTTGCGCTGGACGCCATGCGACTCGAGGTACTGCGCGGCCGGGGTCCCAGCCTTGATGCTGCCGGCGGGGCTGATGTGGTCGGTCGTGACCGAGTCCCCGAGCGTCGCCATGACCCGCGCTCCCGTGATGTCCTCGACGGGCGTCAGCTCGAGCGTCATCCCATCGAAGTACGGGGGTTTGCGCACGTACGTCGACTCATCGTTCCATTCGAAGATCGGGCCCTCGGGGGTCGGGAGATTGCGCCAGCGCTCGTCACCGTCGAAGACGGTCGCGTACTGCTTGATGAACTGCTCACGCGAAATCGAGGTGTTGATGACCTCCTGGACCTCTTCCGGCGAAGGCCAGATGTCTTTGAGGAAGACGTCGTTGCCGTCCGGATCCTGGCCGAGCGGGTCGGTCTCGAAGTCGAAGTGCATCGAGCCAGCGAGCGCGTACGCCACGACGAGCGGCGGTGAGGCGAGGTAGTTCATCTTCACCTCGGGGCTGATGCGGCCCTCGAAATTACGGTTACCGGAGAGCACCGCAGTGACGGCGAGATCGTTCTTGCTGACCGCCTCGGACACCTCAGTGATGAGCGGCCCTGAGTTGCCGATGCAGATCGTGCAGCCGTACCCGACCGTGTAGAAGCCGAGCGCCTCGAGCGACTGGTCGAGCCCCGACTTCTCGTAGTAGTCGGTGACGACCTTCGACCCCGGCCCCAGGGTCGTCTTGACCCACGGCTTCGTCTTGATCCCCTTCTCGACCGCCTTCTTGGCGAGCAGCCCGGCCGCCATCATGACCGACGGGTTCGACGTGTTCGTGCACGAGGTGATCGCCGCGAGCGTGACCGCGCCGTGGTCGAGCAGGTAGCGGGTCCCCTCGGGGGTCGTCACCTTGATCGGGTTCGACGCCTTCGCAGTGCAGGCGCTGGCGATGTGCACGTCCCGCGTGTCCGGGTCCTCCTCACCGGGGACGGGACCGGGGTCCGACGCCGGGAAGGAGTGCTTGCCCTGCAGATCGGTGATGTCGTCGGTGATGGTCGGGGTCGCGTACGAGAGGATGTCCGCCTCGAACTGCTCCTTCGCCTTCGACAGCAGAATGCGGTCCTGCGGACGCTTCGGACCCGCGATCGACGGCACGACGGTGCCGAGGTCAAGCTCGAGGTATTCGCTGTAGTGGATGTCGCGGCTCGGGTCGTGCCAGAGCTGCTGCTCCTTCGCGTACGCCTCGACGAGCGCGACCGCGTGCTCGTCGCGGCCGGTCAGGCGCAGGTAGTCGAGGGTCACGTCGTCGATGGGGAACATCGCGGCGGTCGAGCCGAATTCGGGCGACATGTTGCCGATCGTCGCGCGGTTCGCCAGCGGCACCGCACCGACACCGGCCCCGTAGAATTCGACGAACTTCCCGACCACACCGTGCTGCCGCAGCATGTCCGTGATCGTCAGGACGACATCGGTCGCGGTGACGCCCGCCGGGATCTCCCCGGACAGCTTGAACCCGACGACACGTGGGATGAGCATCGAGACCGGCTGGCCGAGCATGGCCGCCTCGGCCTCGATCCCGCCGACGCCCCAGCCGAGCACCCCGAGGCCGTTGACCATGGTCGTGTGGGAGTCGGTGCCGACGCAGGTGTCGGGGTACGCGCGGAGCACGCCGTCGACCTCGCGGTCGTAGATGACCTTCGCGAGGTGCTCGATGTTGACCTGGTGGACGATGCCGGTGCCGGGCGGGACCACCTTGAAGTCCTGGAATGCGGTCTGGCCCCAGCGGAGGAACTGGTAGCGCTCGCCGTTGCGCTCATATTCGATCTCGACGTTGCGCTCGAGCGCATTCTCGCTGCCGAAGAGGTCGGCGATGACCGAGTGGTCGATGACGAGCTCGGCCGGGGAGAGCGGGTTGATCTTGTTCGGGTCACCGCCGAGGTCGATCATCGCCTCGCGCATCGTCGCGAGGTCGACGATGCAGGGCACACCCGTGAAGTCCTGCATGATGACGCGCGCTGGTGTGAACTGGATCTCGGTGTCCGGGTGCGCGCTCGGGACCCACTGGCCGAGGGCCTCGATCTGCGCCTTCGTGACGTTGGCGCCGTCCTCGGTGCGGAGCAGATTCTCGAGCAGGACCTTCAGGCTGAAGGGGAGATGCTCGTGACCTGGGACCTGATCGATCCGGAAGATCTCGTAGGCCTTGCCCCCGACGTCGAGCGTCGACTTTGCACCGAAGCTGTTCACTGACATACCCCAATCCTAGTTCGCCTCGCGTGGCTCCTCCGCGGGAGCGGCCTGACGCCGCAGCAGGAGCCAGGTGAGCCAGAGGGTGGCCGCGTACAGCGGGATGCCCATGAGGAGCTTCGCGAGCGCGAGGGCCTCCGTCTGTTCTGCGAAGTACAGCGGCAGCTCCACGATGAGCCTGGCGGCAAAGAGTGCCGCCCACAGCCAGGTCGACGCGATGGCCGCGCGGCGCACCCGATGCGCCTGGCGCCAACCGACGGGGTCACCCGTCAGCACCCCATACACGAGGCCGACGAAGGGCCACCGCACCAGCAGGCTCACGAGCATCGCGACCAGGAACAGCCCGTTGACCCACAGTCCGGGCAGGAAGTTGTCGTTCGCGTTCCCCGTCAGCAGTGCGCTCGCCGCCGACACGACGACGATGAGGAACCCGCCGAGCGCCCCGAGCGGCGACTGTCGCTGCACGAGACGGACGAGCAGAAATGCGGCAGCGATGATCACCGGCGGGATCACCGACAGCCAGGTGTCCTTCGTCACCGCGTACAGCACGAGGAATGCGAGACCGGGCAGGATCGACTCGAGGAGCCCCCGCATTCCTCCGATCGCCTGCCAGAGCGCGGCACGCGTCGGCACCTCCCCCGGTGTCAGTGCGCCGAGCCCGGTGCGTCCCGGCCGGTCGGGTGGGCCGTCCGCGCTCATGCGCCCGGCGTGACTTGCGGGGGCGCGGCTGCGTCCGGTGTCGTCTGCGCCGCCGCGGCCGGCATCGTCATCGGGATGAGGTCGCGCGGCGGCATCGGTGTGCTGCCCCGCACGACGACGATGGAGCGGAACAACTCCTCGACCTCGGCCGCTGCCGCCGCGTCGGTCGCCCCCTTGCCGGCGATGACACCCCGGAGGAACCATCGCGGCCCGTCCACCCCGATGAAGCGCGCGAGGCGCATCCCGGACTGGCCCTCGGCCGTCACCGGGATCTCCGCGAAGATCTCGGGGCCGAAGGGACCGTTCGCCGACTTCGCGCGGGCGCCCTGTGAGGCGAGCTGCTCCAGGATCTGCGAGCGGATCTCGTGCCAGAGGCCCGTCGAGCGCGGGGCCGCAAAGGGCTGCACCTGCAGCGTCGTGCCGTGATATTCGAGGCCAACCGCGACGACCCGCTTCGAGGACTCCTCGATGTCGAGCCTGAGGTGGAGATCGGGGCGCGGCACGATCTTCACACCGCCGAGATCGACGTACGGGCGGACGCCCGAGACCTCGCTCACGTCGAAGGGGCCGCGCGTCGCCCGATCCGCGGGCGCCGACTTCTCGGTAGGCTCCTCAATCGACTCCGCTGACGCCTCGCCAGCCGCGGTCTCCTCACTCACGCTGTTCCTCCGTTCGTCTGCTGTCCGATGCCGGTCGACCCGAAGCCGCCCTCACCGCGGTCACTGCCTGGCAGTCGCGCCACGCGAATGAACTCCGCACGTGACACCGGCATCACGATGAGCTGGGCGATCCGGTCGCCGACGGCGATCTGGAATGCGTGCTCGTGGTCCGTGTTGAGCAGCGTCACCCGGATCTCGCCCCGGTACCCGGCGTCGACGGTGCCTGGCGAGTTGACGATCGTGATGCCGTGCTTCGTGGCGAGGCCACTGCGCGGGACGACGAATGCCACGTAGCCGTCCGGCAGCGCGATCGACACGCCGGTGCCCACCAGACGCCGCTCACCCGGCGCGAGCGTCAGCGACTCGGCGGACTGCAGGTCGGCTCCGGCGTCGCCAGGGTGTGCATATCGGGGGGCATCACCGCTGGCGATGAGCACCGGCACCGTCTCGGGGAGGCTCTCGGACACGCATCGAGGCTAGTGCACGGGGGCTCCCCCAGGCTGAGCCACCACAATGGAGCGGTGACCTACCGTGAGCGGCTCCGACCGTCGCCCCTGCTGATCGTCATGTGCGTGCTCCTCATCCCGGCCGTGATCCTTGTCTTCGCGCCGATCGACCTGCTGACCGGCATCATCGCCGGCGTCGTGCTCTACGTCATCGTGCTCGTCGTGCTCATCGGGAGCGCACCGACGGTCGGCATCGGTCCGGAGGGGCTCCGCGCCGGACGGGCGCTGCTCCCCCTCGAGTACGTCGGTCACGCCGAGGCCCTTGACGGTGCGGACGCCTTCGCCGCCCGGGGCACCGGACTCGACGCCCGCGCGTTCGCTTACTTCCGCGGCAATATCTCCGGGCTGGTGCGGGTGGCCAACACGGACACGACCGATCCCGCGCCCTACTGGGTCATCAGCACCCGACAGCCGCACGCATTCGCCGAGGCCATCCGGAGTGCCACCGGGTGCCCGGACTAGCCCGCGCACTCCTTGCAGATCGGGCCGCCGAAGCGCTTGTCGTTGGCGACTGCCAACTGCGAGCGGTGCTTGACGAGGAAGCAGCTCAGACAGGTGAACTCGTCCGCCTGCTCGGGCAGCACGACGACATCGAGCTCGACGTCGGACAGGTCCGCGCCGGCCAGCTCGAAGCTGCCGGGATTGTCCGCATCGTCGACGTCAATCGCCGCGCTCGCCGAGTCCGGCACACGCTCTTTGAGGGCCTCAATCGACTCAGCGTCGTCGTCGGTCTTCCTCGGTGCGTCGTAGTCAGTCGCCATCCGTCCAGTCCTCGTCGTACGCTCATGTCCCCGTGAAGCGGCGACAGTCTGCACGAAGCCGAGTGGGAAAGCAAACTGCCGAGTCCACGGGTGATCGGGTCCTCGTAAACCGGCGCCACGCCACGAATATTCCGGGCTTTCACGTACGTCCATGCCACGATGACGGCATCGTGCACCGACCCGCAGCGACCGGTCGGACCAGCGCAGAGAGGGCTCGCCATGCAGGAACTCGAGATCGCCGGAGTCGAGGACGGTCGACTCATCCTCGCTGACGACGACGGCACCCGCTACTCGATCGCCATTAACGAGCGCCTCCTCCTTGCGGTGCGCCGCCCGATCGCGGACCACGGCACCGGCCGACGGCTCAGCCCGAAGGACATCCAGGGCCACATCCGTGGCGGCATGAGCGCCGAGGACGTCGCGGCGATCACGGGTGCCCCGCTCGAGTACATCCAACGGTTCGAGGGCCCGGTCCTTGCCGAGCGGCAGTACGTCGTCGACGCCGCACTGGCGGTTCCGGTCCACTCCGCCGACGCGGACCCCCTCGCAGCGCCGAGCACCTTCGGCGACGCGATCCTCGAGCGGCTGCACATCATCGGCGGCGTTGACGAACGCTGGTCGAGCTGGCGCGAGGCCACCGGCTGGGTCGTGCGGCTCGGCTACGAGGTCGGTGTCGTCGAGCACGACGCCCGGTGGCAGTTCGACCCGAAGCGCCAATCGCTCTCGCCGCTCAACGCGGAGGCGGTCGGGCTGTCCCGCGTCGACCCCGGTGCCGAGCAGCCCGCACCGCGGCGCCTGCACGCCGTCATCGATGCGCCCACGGACGATGGCGACGAAGTCGTCGCCCAGGATGCCGATCGCTTCGACTCGGGCGCATTCCGTCTCGACCCCACGTATGACAGTGGCCCGGTGCTCGCCCCGATCGGCCACCGCCCGCGCGTCGAGGAATCGCACAACCAGACCGCGGACCTCCTCGAGGCGCTGCGACGACGCCGCGGCGAGCGGGAGTCGGTGCTTGCCGAGGCAGAGTCGGAGGCGCCGCAGCAGCTCACCGGGTCGATCCGGCTCGTCGAGCTCGAGGTCGAGGAGACCCCCGCTGAGGCTGCGCCACCCGGACGACAGCACACGGGCGGCCTCGGCAAGCGGAAGGGGCGCCCAGGCCTGCCGAGCTGGGACGAGATCGTCTTCGGCGCGCGCTCCGACGACTTCGACGACGACCTCGCCTGACGCCGTCGCCCCACGGCCGCGCGCCAGGGCGGATCAGGCGAAGGCGCCGAAGCGGAGGAGGGGGACGCGGGTCTCCCCCGCGGTCCACGAGCCGTGCTGGCCGATCATCGCGCCGGCGCTGCCCGCCCGTGCCTCGGCCGTGTAGTAGGCGACCTGCTTGCGCGCCGCCACGAGGACGTCACCGATGCGCGGCAGCACCTCCGCCTCGACGACGGGACCGAACCAGCCCGCGGCGACCGCCTCGGCCCGGGTCGCGACCCACGCCCGATCGCCCTCGGCATCGGCCCAGCGCGCGGCGACGACCGACGGGTCGGCGTCAGGCTCGAGGTGGAGATGGACGAATCGGTGCTCGCCCGCGATGTGGACGACCGACTCCCACAGTGCATCCGGCACGACGAGGCGCCCGCGCTCGGGGATGTCGAGCATGCCGTGGTCCGCGGTGAGGAGCACCCCGGCACGACGATCAAGGCCCACCACGAGTGCCCGCACGGCCGCGTCGACGCGCTCGAGCGCACTCGACCAGGAATCGGCGGACCAGCCCGCCTCGTGCCCGGCCACGTCAAGCTCCGCGACGTAGCAGTAGGCGATGCCACGCCAGCTACGGTCGGCGAGCGCCGCGCCGAGGGCCGCGACGCGGTCCTCGATGCGAGCCCCCGCGACATATCGGGCGCCGCCGAGCACCGCGCGCGTGAACCCGCTGCCCGCATGCTTCGGCGGGCCGAACACGACGCTGCCGAGCCCGGCCTCCGCCGCCCGCGTGAACAATGTCGGGCGACGCAGCCAGCCGCCCGGCAGCGCACCGCCGTCGAAGCCGTGGAGCTGATTCACGACCCGGCCGGAGGCGGGCTCGAGCGCGGTGTACCCCACGATGCCGTGCTCGCCCGCACCGACACCGGTCGTCAGCGTGCTCAGCGCCGCGGCCGTCGTCGTCGGCGCCCCCGTCGCGATGACCGTCGCCTTCGACGACATGGCCGCCGCGAGGCCACGGGCGTGACCGGCACGGGCGCGGAGGTTGTCGGCGCCGAGCCCGTCGATGACGATGACGGCCGCCCGCTCGACACCAGGCAGACCGAGCCGCGCGGGTCCGTCGAGCAGCCCCGGTTCGACCGCGCGCAAGGAATCGGCGAGCACGTCGGCCAGCCGCACAGCGCCGTCAACGGGCCCGGGTAGCATGACGCCGATCCTATGACCGCCGTAGCCGCCTCCCCCATTCCTGACCCCATCACCGAGCGCATCGACGACGTCGATGTCGCCGCGGAGATGCAGGGGTCCTTCCTCGAGTATGCCTACTCGGTCATCTACTCCCGGGCCCTCCCGGATGCGCGCGACGGCCTCAAGCCGGTGCAGCGCCGCATCCTGTACCAGATGACCGAGATGGGGCTCCGTCCCGACCGCGGCCACGTCAAGTCCGCCCGCGTCGTCGGCGACGTCATGGGCAAACTCCACCCGCATGGCGACGCCTCGATCTACGACGCGATGGTCCGGCTCGCCCAGCACTTCGCGATGCGGGTGCCGCTCGTCGACGGGCATGGGAACTTCGGCTCGCTCGACGACGGCCCGGCCGCCGCCCGCTACACCGAGGCACGTCTCACGGCCGCCGCGATCGCGATGACCGAGGGGCTCGACGAGGACGTCGTCGACTTTGTCCCGAACTACGACAACCAGCTCACCCAGCCGGCCGTGCTGCCCGCGGCCTACCCGAACCTGCTCGTCAACGGCGCGAGCGGCATCGCCGTCGGCATGGCGACAAACATGGCGCCGCACAACCTCATCGAGGTCGTCGCCGCCGCGCGGCACCTCCTCGCCCACCCCGAGGCGACGCTCGAGGAGCTCATGCGCCACGTGCCGGGCCCGGATCTGCCGACCGGGGGCAGCATCGTCGGGCTCGACGGGATCCGCGACGCCTACGCGACCGGGCGCGGCGCATTCAAAATGCGGGCGAAGGCGACCATCGAGACCTCCGGGCGGCGACCCAGCATCGTCGTCACCGAGCTGCCCTACCTCGTCGGTACCGAGAAGGTCATCGAAAAGATCAAGGATGGCGTCGGCACCAAACGCATCCAGGGCATCTCGAACGTCACCGACCTCACTGACCGCAAGCACGGGCTCCGGCTCATCATCGAGGTGAAGACGGGGTTCAGCCCGCAAGCGGTCCTCGAGCAGCTGTACCGGCTGACGCCGCTCGAAGAGTCGTTCTCGATCAACAATGTCGCCCTCGTCGACGGCGGCCCGCAGACGCTCGGCCTGCGGGAGCTGCTCCGCGTCTACCTCGACCACCGCATCGACGTCGTCCGCCGCCGCAGTCAGCACCGCCTCGAGCAGCGCCGCCGCCGACTCCACCTCGTCGACGGGCTGCTCATCGCGATCCTCGACATCGACGAGGTCATCCAGGTCATCCGCAGCTCCGACGACGCGGAGGCGGCGCGCGGGCGGCTCATGACCGTCTTCGACCTGTCGGAGGCGCAGGCCGAGTACATCCTGGAGCTGCGGCTCAGGCGCCTGACGAAGTTCTCCCGCGTCGAGCTCGAGGCGGAGCGCGACCAGCTGCGGGCGGAGATCGAGGAGCTCGAGGCG
>Ga0182742_1000935_pt1 | contig 40881 bp, 33 predicted proteins | sample eDN5th37CBELigMG_FD_128880 | JGI IMG/M metagenome (GOLD analysis project Ga0182742, IMG submission 128880) | Enriched Miracle-Growth compost microbial communities from Emeryville, California, USA - eDNA 5th pass 37_C BE-Lig MG (version 2)... ... | reverse complement strand
CGCTGTTTGTTCTAAACAATTATCGTAACGTAGATTAAGAATATCTGATATTCTCCAACCAGTAGCCCGAAGTAATACAATAATCGGTATATATTTTGATGGTTTTAGGAACTCCAGTTTTTCCTCAATTTGTTGAAGAATCCCTTCAGGAATATATTTGATATCATTTTCCGATTTTTTAATCGGCCTGGGGATATCCTCTTTAAAAAATAAAAGGCGCACAGGCAAAGCAGGCGCTTCATCGAATTGCAGTTTTTCAATCGTTTCTAGGAACACATTTAGGACAATTAAATAACTTCTCTTTGACGGTATTTTGTCATAAAACATCTTATTATGAAATATAAGATAATCTTCGATATCTTTTCGTGTTAGGGCGTTTAAATCCTTCCAAGAAGGATTTTTATCATGAATAAATGTCAAAAATACCTTTAAGATTCTAACGTCAAGAGTGCATTGGCCAAGAGATAAATAACTGATCCTTAATTTTATATATCTTTTTGCCAAAGGACGAAAGGGAATGGGGATATCCTTAAAATTCACGATATGTCTTGATTCATGATCGGGAAATCTTACACCAGGAATATTTCTAACATCCCAGATATCTTTTTCAAACTCATCTCTTGTATCATAGAAGTCTTTATAAAATAAAAATAACCGATTTAATAAATTTTCATAATTAGAAAGCTTTCTTCTCCCGTAAATTCTGATGCTCAAACCTAATTCACTTAAATAAGATCTAAACTGCATCAACGCTTTATTTATATCTAAATCTGCAAAACTATTAATATTGGGATAAAATTTCTTAAGGAATTTAGAAAGCTGCTTAAAAGATCGGGCATAATTATGTATAGCCGAGTACAATTGCAGATCCTCTTTTTGAATACGAGAAAGAATAAAAAACTTAACTTCATTTTTGAGCTTCGGCGGAAATACCGCAAAATTCATTATGCGATGGGTTTTCCCCCACTCTGATTTTCTAAAACCATTAAAGGCTGCATCGTCTGCGTCCCAAATATCATTTTTAAAGTAACCAGTAACTAATTGGGCTATCTCACTAACTTTATTTTCTGGTATTAGGTGTCCAACAGATAAATTCATTCGTTCTTCCCCTTATTTTCTTTGTTAATTTTCATTCTTTCTTGAGCGTTTTCCCAGTCTTTTCGAATGTCCTCATCCGAAGGATGGATATACATCTGCATTGTTGTTTGGATATGAGCGTGGCCAGCCCGATTCATTAAATGTTCATCTCTCCAGCCCGCCTTTCTGAGCTCTGTTAATGAAGTATGACGCAACATATGCGGAGTGAAATAAATGCCTGTTTTTTCACGTAGACGTTGAACTAGTGATACAACATCGGTATATTCCAACGGTTGGCCTTTATTCTCTCCTGTTAATTTAATAAAAACATGATTTGTATCCACTTCATCGGTATGAAATTCGGCAATATAATCAAAGTACAGATTTATTAGATCCTCTGAAACATCAATAACTCGGGGACTACATACCGTTTTAATTTCAGCTAGATTAGACAATTCACCTCGATCACGTATATGAATTTTCCTCGCATCAACCTCGAAATCCTCAAGCCACAAAGTAAGTGCTTCGCCGATTCGCATAGAGCTTTCCCATAGTAGTTGTATCAAAAATAGATCGCGCATATTCACACAGGCATTCATAATTAATGCAATTTGGTTTTTTGATAGTATTTTTGGCTGCTGTTTAGGTACCTTTAATTTCAAAATATGAGAGGTAAAGGATTTATTGTTGTTTATATGATGCAGAAAACTTTTAAATCCCTTTCGGGAACCGGATACTTGTTTTTTTAAACGTTCGGTCAATTGAATACTATAATCCTCATGTCTCATCAGATAGTCATAGAATCCAAGAACAGTATTGATAACAATATTTACCGTTTTTGCTTTTCTGATCGGCTGGTTTGGGAAGATAGGAGACACCTTTACATCCTGAAGCGGATTCTGCAGCCACCGTAAAAAATCCGCCATTTCATCTATTCCAATATCACGATAATCCTTGTTTATCTGTTCTAAGAATTCAAAGAAAAGCTTTAAATGATATGAGAATGAGCGTAAGGTATTTCGTGAAGCTCCGCTATTGTCCTTAAACTTTAAATAATGTAAAACTGGTTGGACCGGCTCATTGTTATCATCGAATACCATGTACCGGGTCTTTCCTTCTTTTGTAGAAAGGGTAATTACTCTCATAAAATCCTCCTGTTGCCGAAACAATTAAATTTTCTTTAGTTATCATCTGAAATATCCTTTCCGAATGTTCCCCATAAAGGTTCGGAAATTGAGACATAGTTAAATTAAAATGGCATGATTTCCAATTGGTCTTCTAATTTAGCTTTTTCCTTTTGTAGTTTTATAATTTGTCCTTTAAGATCCACAATTTCTTCTAATAATCTTTCAATCTTAGTTTGATCATCAATGCCTTCCTCAGAGGCTGTGCCTTCCCATCTGTACACCTCTATAAATCTATAAACTTCTTCCTCTAAAACTTCGTATGCTTCACCGTTTTCAATGCTTTTAATATTTCCCTCACTTATCCAATGGCTTACCATTTTCATGTCACACTTGAAGCCATACGTGTGCAACAAAGCTGTTGTTTCTTTTAGGTTGAACGTATTCATAATTGTTGAATCCTCCTGATTTAATGATATTTTTTCGAGCTCACTTATTAAGGGAACTAGCAATTCCTCCGAATCTGCCCCTTTAACAAGCTTACTTAATTTACTATAAATACTATAAAACTGAATACAGTTATCTAGGATTTAAAGAAACAAAAAAACGGATAACTTTACATTGAATACTGTAAAGTCATCCGTTATGGATGGTTAAGATAACCGCATTTTCCTGATGATACCCCTAATAGGGCTATCATCAGGAAAATGGGTCCACTATGCTCATTATTTTATTATTAATAATCTGTTACACTCCATGCAGTTTGCCAACTTAGTATTTCTAAAAAAATTTGTTTAAGCAACGCCTTTTTTACAAGGATTTGTCCGATAAGCCTTACAGTACATTTAGTTTCATCTTTGACAGCATGGATGGACCATCACTGTTAAGATAATGCATATATTATCCCTTCTTCTTTAACTGTTTAATCAGTATTAAATGACGTTTTCTATTTCGGCTTCATTTATTTATACAACACTTGGACTTTACCCCTGAACTAAATCCTTCCTGATAGGCTAAACCCATAATCAGTACTTCTAATTCGGTAAGCTTTCTCCCTATAATATCTTCTATTTTAGTTCTAGTATCTTCAACTCCCATTGATTTTTATCTCCTTTCTTTAGTTGTTGTTAGGGAATTTTGTAAAGTATTTGCTGGGTTAATGATACCTTCTAAAGGCTAATATAAAGAATAAATAATCGTTTTTACATATTGTTAGTTGTTACAGAAGCCAGCTTTCTCTTTTAAATAAGAATAGATTTTAAGGAATTGGAATTATTAAAAGAACATTTATCTACGAATTTTTCAACCCATCGATTAGAACTTGAACTACTTCGGGACGACTAAACTGGGGAGGGGGGGTTACACCATTACAAAGCATTTCTCTAACTTTAGTTCCCGACAGGTGTAAATGATCTTCCTTAGTATGAGGGCATGTTTTACTTGTGGCCATATTTTTGCATTTTTTACAATAAAAGCTATGTTCAAAAGATAGAATGGTAATTCCTAAATCTTCTTTAGAAAACTGGTCAAATATTTTTTGTGAATCATATGTCCCGTAATAACCCCCAACTCCAGCATGGTCTCTCCCTACAATAAAATGAGTACAACCATAATTTTTACGAACTAATGCATGAAATATGGCTTCCTTTGGACCAGCATAGCGCATGGATGCAGTAAATACTGCTAACAGTATCCTGTTTTGGGGATAATAGTTTTTTATTAAGATTTCGTAACTTTGCATTCTAATATCTGCGGGAACATCATCGGATTTCGTTTCACCAACTAAGGGATTTAAAAAAAGTCCATCTACTATTTCCAATGCTGTTTTTTGAATATATTCATGGGCTCTGTGAACAGGATTTCTAGTTTGAAATCCAACGACTGTTTTCCATCCTTTTTTGATAAACTCATGTCTTACTTCTTTAGGGGATTTATAGTATTTTAAGAATTCAGTTTTTTTTGAAGGCATTTTGGTCAATATAATTGGTCCTGCAGCATATAAATTGGGTCTTTCCAGAAGTTTTTTAACCCCTGGATGATTGGGATCAGTTGTTTGAAAAACTTTATTCGCTTCTTTCATTTTATCTGGTCTATAAATTTCTTCTAATTTTAGAACGCCATAACATTCATTTTTGTATTTTAACTTTATTTCATCCCCAATTTGTATCTTTTCTGCAGTTTCTTCAGTTAATGGCAAGGTAATTGGAATACTCCAGAGTGTTCCATTTTCTAGTCTCATATTTTCCAAAACTGACTCGTAGTCTTTCTTTCTAAGAAAGCCCGTAAGCGGGCTATAGGCTCCGTTTGCAATCAATTCTAAGTCGGATAAGGCCATTTTATCTAATTCAATTTCATTATTTAGGTGTGAAATATTATAATTAAAATTAATTTTATCGATTAACTTCCCCCCATGGGGAATGCTTGTTTCCATTCTATACCCCTCCTTTTATTGATTTTTGAGACGAATTTTATTATAGAGATATGACTTAATCTCCCCTACACATTCATCGATTGATAATTTATTTGTATTAATGGTAATTTCGGGATCTTTCGGTTCTTCGTAGGGAACATGAATCCCCGTAAACTGTTGAATCTCTCCCTTTCTTGCTCGTTTATAAAGGCCTTTTGGGTCTCGTGTTTCACATACTTGAATTGGACATTTTACATAAACCTCAACAAATTCATTAGGATCGAATAATTTCCTAGCTTGATTTCGATCCTCCTCGAAGGGAGAAATAAGAGCAGCGAGGACAACGATTCCCGAATCAACAAAAAGCTTACCAATTTCCGCGGTCCTCCTAATGTTCTCTTTACGATCTTCCTCACTAAAAGAGAGATTATTGTTAATTCCATGACGAAGATTATCACCATCTAATAAATATACGTGAACCCCTTCGTTATAAAGCTGATTTTGGAGAGTATTAGCGACAGTTGATTTTCCTGAGCCAGAAAGACCAGTTAGCCAAATCATTAAACTTTTGTGCCCATTCATTTTTTGCCTATCTTTTTTGGTAACAGTTGACTGATGCCAGAAGATGTTACTTATATTTCTCACCCTTTCCACATAGGTTCCTTAAATAATAAATTCAGGGAATACTATATTACTATGTTAAGTTCTTAGGTTTGTATATTAAACTTGCCCAATATTAACAGTTAAGTACAAGGTGTTTTATCTCCAGACATCTTGGGAAGTCTTAAACCAAGCCTTAACCAAAGAAAATTCTCAGTTATCTCGCCTTTAAGAAACAGTTATACCTAATCATGTTTAAGCAATTTAATTTAGAGTTGCAGAAAAATCAATGTTAATAGTTAATAACTCAGAGGGAAATTAAATTATAAATGAGCTAAATTGAGGAGTAAGTAGGCGTAGATATAATACTTTTTCATTAAACCTATAAATATTTTAAGAATGAATTTTGGTCGTCATTTGTAGTAGCTTCATTGCTAAAGAATATCCAGGAAAGTCTGGAGCGAAATAATGACTAGCCTCGATTAGACGAACCTTTACTGTATCTGGGGAATATGGTGGGTAGGCTTGTAGCAAAATTGCAACAAGACCTGAGGCAATTCCCGTTGCCATTGATGTTCCAGATAAGGTAAAATAATTAGCTCCAACACGATTATCTGGAAATTTATTAACTAAGGTAGAATTTGGCGATACAAGGGATGTGATATTTGTGCCAGGAACAGCTATATCTGGTTTAATAAAGCCATCTACAGTTGGTTTACTACTTGTATATGGTGCAGGTAAATCATCATTTAGGTTAGATGTATTTCTATCATTTGTAGCACCAATGGTTAGAATTAAAGGATCAAAACCGGGGGTATTAATAGTCCCTTCAGGCCCAGTGTTCCCGGCTGCAGCTATAACGACAATACCTGACTCCCATGCTCTTTCACACGCTTGGGCAAGCGGGTCGTTAATATATGAGGTAGATGGAGTTGCTCCAAGAGACAGATTAATTACGCGAATCCCCAACCGAATACGATTTTCAATTGCCCAGTTAATGCCAGCAATCACATCTGATACATTACCATTACCTTGCTCGTCCAGTACTTTTACGCCAACAATATTAGCTTCTGGTGCCACACCGCTGTATAATTTACTTGATGCCGCACCGTTACCTGCAATTTCTCCAGCAATATGGGTCCCATGTCCATTATCATCATATGGGATCGTTCTTCCGTTTACAAAATCAACAAAGTCAATAATTCGATTTGTAGGATGAATTAAGTCATAATGTCGGAAAACTCCAGTATCTAGAACTGCAACAGTCACACCTTTCCCAGTTAAACGATGTACAGTATTTGCACTTTTTGACTGAATAGTAGCTGTTGCAATATTTAAATTCACCTTGACAACGTAATTATGATGGACATAATTTACTTCTTGATGATTAATAAGCTTTATTAATGTTTCTCTACAAAACTTTCCAGTAATTTGCTTTAGTTCATGTAAGTGATATTCCGGCTTATCTAACTCTTTTAATGTACATAGTTTGGAAATATCAACATGACTACAGTTTTTATTTAAAACAACAATAGCATCTAAAATTTTTACGTTAGTGTTATTATGTTTTAGAAAATTATCGATTATCGGATCAATTTGTTTTGTCACTTAAATTACCTCCAATAAAATTAATATTCTGTATGAAGAGGAAATAATGAAATAAATTACATCTTTTTTTTACTCTTCATTATGAAATGACACTAATTGACTATTAATGTCCTTAGTAGTGGTCTAAACCAATCTAATTATAAATTTCACAGCCACTTTAAATACGCTATTAAAATAGTTAAACTCATACATATTAAACTTAGTGGAAACCCCACTTTAAAATAATCTGTAAATCTATAACCACCTGGCCCGTATACTAGCATATTCGTTTGATACCCTATTGGTGTTAAAAAGCTACAAGAAGCTGCGATAGCAGTAATCATGGCAAACATCATCGGATCAGTGTTTAATTGGATGGACAAAGAGTATCCTATTGGAAACATTAATGCAGCCGCTGCAACGTTATTGAGGACTTCAGTTATAATTAATGTTGTCAAATAAAATAAAACCAGCACCCCAACTACCCCTAAACTAGATTGAATTTCTATTAGAATCGAAGCAATTGTTTGTGCAAGTCCAGTTTTATCGATTGCCTTTCCAATTCCTATTGAGCTCGCCATTAAGATAATCACATTCCAATTAATTGCTTTAAATGCTTCCGTAACGGTTAATAACTTCGTTAATATCAAAACAACTGTTGCTATCAGGGTAATTTCAAAAGTTGATAAAAGTTGAAATGCAGGAGTAAGCATAATAATAATAAGTACCCCGAAGGTAAAAACTTTCCTGTGCCATGGAACTTTTTTTGATTGGATAACAGGAGATATAAAATGGAAGTCTTCAGAGTTAACCCACGATTTAATAAAATCATTTTTAGCAAGCAATAAAAGGATATCTCCTGGTTTAATCACAATGTTTCCTATCCCAGATGTGATTTGGTTGCCCTTTCTTTTAACTGCAACAATTGCAGCGTTATACCTTGAACGAAAATGACTATCCTTAATTTTTTTATTGATCAATGGGGAATTATGAGAAATGCTTACTTCATAAAGTGTTGCGTGATTAAATTTCTCATGTTTTAACTGGCCTGTGTAGGGTTTAAGTCCAAGTACCTCATTAATGTGCATCGAGCTAGCCAGATCTCCAGAAAAAACTAGAATATCGTCACATTGTATTATTTCATCATTTGGAGCAGGAAGGATTGCTTTTTCATTTCTAATTATTTTAAAAAGGTATAATTGGTTTAAGTTTCGAAGCATGGCTTCTTGAATAGTCTTACCAATTAATAGCGACCCCTTATCTACTACAAACATATGAATAGAATGATGCTGTTCATCTTCGAACTTTTCTCTATTATGACTTCTGTTAGGCAACAAACCTTTTCCAATAAATACAAAATATATAATTCCAGCAAGTGTCATTGGTATTCCAAAAATGGTGAAGTCAAAAAAGCGAAACCCTTCTAACCCTTTCTCTAATAAAAGGCCGTGTACAATTAAGTTTGTTGAAGTTCCTATTAAGGTAATGGTGCCACCCAAAATGGTAGCATACGATAACGGAATCATAAGTTTGGAGGGCTTAATATTATTAGAAATTGCCCAATTTTGGAGAGTTGGGATTAGCATTGTTACGATAGGGGTGTTATTCATTAGCGCTGAAAGAGAACTGACTGGTAGCATTAGATGAAATAAAATATGAGAAAGAGATTTTTTAGGTTTTAAGATTCTTTGTATGAGTTCATGCAAAATTCCACTTTTTGATATTGCGGAGCCAATAATAAACAGAAATGCTAAGGTATGAACCCCTGAATTTGAAAATCCACTGAGTCCTTCACCTACCGATAAAATACCAGTTAGGATGAGAATTGATAAGGCCAAGAATACTGTAAATTCTGGCAAAAACCACTCTTTAATTAATGCTATAAGCATGCAGGAAATTGTAATACATAAAATAATGGTATTAAGGTCCAAAATTATCTCCCCTGACATTTAAACGTATTATATATTTTTATGTAAGTATTCCCTGCTTGTACATAATATCGGCCCATACTTCAAATGAAATAAATTATAGTTGGCAAATATATTTCATCTCACATACTTTAGGTAAACTACTAAGCCTTAGCTGAATTACATCAGGCCAATGTTGACAACGGAAAAAATCCTATTCCAACTGAGAGGTTGGAAAAGTTTGAAGATGCAGGAAATCAAGGGAAGTAATACTGGCCCTTAAAGCGGGGTTACATAAAAGATGACAGGATCAAACAGTTCGCTTATTCTTTTCGTGCAGCTACTGCTAGAAGAGATATTTATCATACAAAACGATTCGATGGAATGACATCTGCAGTATAAATTCAATCCTTTAAAAGGTTAAAGTTGTTGTTACTTAAACAGAGTATTTAGAGCAAAAAAATCATCAGTTTTTAATCGAATCACATTCTGATAAGAGGTGTTAGAAGAGGCTGCATGCCTTTATACATAAACAAAAAGTAAAAGAAATATATGCATGTCGAAAAGAATCCATTGAACAGATCTTTTGCGGATGAAAAAAAGGAACATGATATGCATGGACATAATTGCTCATGCAAGTTTGCCAATCGGACTGGGGGAGGCTCAACGATAGCAAAGATTAAGCATAATATGCAAAGCCAAACTCATTTTAAATATTTTTCTGAGAAAGAGTCTAGAAATAAAAAAGGCATTTGGGGAACATTCCCAAATGCCTTTTGACTTCAATTTTTAAGAGGTGAAATAAATTTCACCTTTTTTTACCTAAATCCTTAAAGAATTATTAAGGAAATATGCGGAATTTCATTAGTGTCCCTATTGATTTACAGCTATGCCTAGAGCAAAAAAGGCGACAGGGCATAACGTATAAAAAAAGAGGAAGTTTGTGACTTTTGAATTCAAATTGAGGTGAGATAGTGAAAATAATGACCATTTTAGGGACACGTCCAGAAATTATAAGATTAAGCCTTATTATAAAAAAACTTGATGAATATGCTGATAAACATTTGTTAGTGCATACAGGACAAAACTTTACATCCTCACTAAGTGACGTGTTTTTCCAGGAACTACAGATCCGTAAGCCTGATTATATTTTAATGAATCAACAATCGTCATTAGGAGTACAGTTAGGGACCATGTTCAAAAAATTAGAAACTATTTTATTATCGGAAAACCCTGATAAGGTTTTAGTACTTGGTGATACAAATAGCGGGTTAAGTGCGATTTTAGTAGAAAGAATGGGAATTCCAGTGTTTCATATGGAAGCTGGAAACCGATGTTTTGATTTAGAGGTACCGGAAGAAAAAAACCGGCGTGTAATTGATGCAATATCGAGCTTTAATCTACCTTATACTCCTCAAAGCAAAGAAAACTTAATTAATGAAGGGCTCCCGCAAAATAGAATACTAACCGTGGGAAATCCTATTTTCGAGGTCTTATCAAATTTTAATACTGAAATTGAAGGGAGTACAATTCTTTCCAATCTTAACCTTAGGAAAAACGGTTATTTTTTGGTCACAGCCCATCGTTCCGAAAACGTAGATCATAAACAGCGTCTACTTGAAATTATGAAAGGAACAAACATGATTGCAGACACTTATAAAAAAAGGGTGATTTGCAGCATTCATCCTCGTACTAAATCTAAATTGGAGGGTCTTACCTCTTTCAATCTACATCCACTGGTTGAATTCCACGAACCTTTTGGCTTTTTCGACTTTGTTAAGCTTGAGAAGAATGCTCTTTGTGTACTTACAGACAGTGGGACGGTACAGGAAGAATGCTGTTTGTTTCATGTACCGACAGTTACAATTCGTAAAACGACTGAGAGACCTGAAACAATCGCATGTGGAAGTAATATGCTGTCCGGAATCGATGCTGATCAGATTTTAAACTGCGTTAGAGTAATGGTTAATCAGCCAAAATGCTGGAGTTATCCAGAGGGATATGATTATCCCAACGTATCAGATAAAGTTATTAAAATTATCCTAGGGGGCATGAAAGTTGTTTAATCATCAAACCATATTAATCACAGGGGGCACAGGATCTTGGGGATACGAGTTGGTAAGACAATTATTAACTTTTGAACCAAAGGAGATTCGTATTTTTTCAAGAAATGAATCAAATCAATTTACAATGAAACAAGAGTTTGATAGTAATCCAAAATTGAAATTTATTATTGGTGATATTAAAGAACTAGATGTTTTAAATGAGGCATGTCAAGGTGTTGATTATATATTTCACCTTGCGGCATTAAAACATGTTCCGGTTTGTGAATATCAACCTATGGAGGCCTTAAAAACAAATGTACTAGGAACACAAAATGTAATAGAAGCTGCAATAAATTGTAACGTAAAAAGAGTTGTATATATTTCAACTGATAAGGCATCGAATCCTTCCAATTTTTATGGTCTTTCTAAAGCGATGGGAGAACGTCTGATTATTCACGCCAATACTTTAAATACCAATACAAGATTTGTATGCATTCGTGGTGGAAATGTATTGGGGACAAACGGGAGTGTTATTCATGTATTTAAAAAACATATACAGGAAAAAGGGAAAATTGGCATAACCGATTTGGAAATGACACGTTTTTTCTTAACTTTAGAAGAAGCAATAAAATTAGTTTTTAAAGCAACATTTGAAAGCTTAGGCGGAGAAATCTTTGTGATGAAAATGCCGGCATGCAAAATTGTAGATCTTGCACAGGTTTTAATTGAAACTTCTGGTAAGAAGAATATTGAAATTGAGGTATTAGGCATTCGTCCTGGTGAGAAAATTCATGAATTGTTGCTTTCTGAATATGAGAGTCAATCAGCTATTGCTTATGACGATGAGTATTTCGTTATTTTGCCATCAATTAATATTAAAGACTTAAAGAAACATTATTCAAAGTATATGCCGGCTAATCTCATTAACTATAATTCTAGTAAAAATTTAATGAGTAAAGAAGAAATTAAAGAATTATTAAAGGAAGGCAGGTTTATTTAAAATGAATCTACTCATCCTCGGAGGAAAGGGTATGGCTGGACACATGATAACAGCCTATTTTAAACAAAAGTCTGATTATAATGTATTCTATACCTCAAGGGATAAAAATGATAAAGACGGAATCTTTTTGGATGTAACCGACACAACAAGGTTAGAAGAAGTTATAAATGCTATAAAGCCAGATATAGTAATTAATTGTATTGGTATTTTAAATGATAACGCTAGCAAAGATATTAATCTAGCCTTCCAACTAAATAGTCTGCTGCCTCATCAGTTAATTAAGTTATTAGACCGAATCAATGCAAAATTAATCCATATTAGCACTGATTGTGTTTTCTTGGGGACTAAAGGTGCTTATACGGAAAGAGATATTCCTGATGGGACTTCCGTTTATGCGAAAACTAAGCAATTGGGAGAAATCTTTTGTAATCCACATTTAACAATTCGGACTTCAATTATTGGCCCTGAACTTAAAGAAAACGGAATTGGTTTATTTTTATGGTTCATGAATCAAAAAGGAAAAATTAAAGGTTACGAAAATGTTTATTGGAATGGTGTTACCACTCTTGAATTAGCCAAGGCAATTGAAAAGATGATTAAGAAGGATATTACAGGTTTATACCACTTAGGTTCAAACAATAAAATATCCAAATATCAGCTGTTAAAGTTAATCCAGAAGACTTTTAGAAAAAATGATGTTGAAATTGTACCAGACACAGAAATTGTTCTAGATAGAACTATAAAAAGTACTAGAACAGACTTTATATATCCAATACTGTCATACGAAGAAATGTTATTGGAACTGAAAGATTGGATGTGTCAACAATGAATCGGCTACCGAAGGTGTTAATTACTGGAGCAAGTGGTTTTACGGGTCAACATGCATGTAGGTACTTTTTAAAAGCCGGATATGAAGTCATCGCGGTAACAAGAAGTGATTTTAATAAACCTCCAGGTACTCTAGTCGTAAAATGTGATCTTACAAAAAGGGAGGCGGTAAGGAACTTAATAAAACAAGCAAGACCCCAATTCATTCTTCATTTAGCAGGTCAAAACCATGTTGGGAGATCATGGAACGATCCTATTTCCACACTTGAAGCGAACGTTAATTCAACTCTACATTTAATTGAAGCTATCCGTCTTGAAAAACCAGATTGTAAAACTGTTATTGTTGGCTCGGCTCTCCAGTTTGATCCATCTAATCCTTCTACCCTAACTCATCCATATAGCTTTAGTAAAACACTTCAAATTTTAGCTGCACATGCATGGGAAAAACTTTACAATTTGCATATTGTGATCGCGAAACCTAATAATTTAATAGGTCCAGGACATTCAAACGGTGTATGTTCTATTTTTGCTAATAAAATTGTTGAAATGGAAAGAAATAGGGGAGAAGCCATTCTTGAGGTTAATAATCTTGGTGCACAGCGTGACTTTATTGATGTAAGGGATGCTGTTAGCGCTTATGAAATTCTTTTGGCTAAGGGAAAGTCTGGAGAAACCTACAATATTTCTTCCGGACATAGTTACTCCCTTGAAGATATTATCACTATATTCCAATCACTCACCACCGTAAATTTTACGATTAAATCAAATGAAAACAATAATGAGGAGAAGGTGGATACTCCTCCTTATAAAGCCTTGAATTTAGGCTGGAAACCGACTATTCCAATACAATCATCCCTGGAAGATATCTTAAACTTTTACAGACAAAATAATTAACGGTGATGTTAAGGAGAGAAGCCAAAATGAAAGATGTAGGAATTGTTATGCCTGTTTACAAACAGGATCCTTTGTACTTGGAGTTGGCATTAAAGTCCGTTTTGGACCAAAGCTACCCGAATTATCATTTTGTAATCGTCTCAGATGGTGCTCCGTCTGAAACTGTAGATGTGATTAAAGAAATGACGGAGGGGGATGAAAGGGTACATCTAATTCTTAAAAAAGATAACGAAGGTGTGGCGAAAACATTAAATATCGGTTTTGATTATTTAATGGGAATTGAAGAGGTTAAATATTTGACTTGGGTTTCAAGTGACAATATTTATTATCCTACTTTTGTAGCAAAACTAAAAAACGCATTAGAAACAGCACCCAATGATGTTGGTTTATCTTTTAGCAGCTTTAGGCATATCGATCGTGATGGTAACTTTTTAAAAGAACCTTCCTTAGAGCAATTTTATAAGTATCAAAACCAACCGAAAGAAAATCTCCTTGAAGTATGCTTCATTGGGGTTTCATTTATGTATAAAAGAGATTTAGCAAAAGAAATTGGTGGGTATAGACTTGAACCGGTCGAAGACTATGATTATTGGCTTAGGCTAACTGAGAAATGTGAAATTGTTTATATAGAAGATGTATTAATGGAGTATCGTAAAAATTCGCCATTAAGTTTATCAGCACAATTAAAAAGTTCAATTGATCAACATAGACGATGGAGATATGCCTTTAACTTGGCAAAACAGGAAGCAAGAAATCGAAGAAATATTCCCTTTATGTTAACAGTTATTTATCCAGTTGAAAATGGATCAGTACAAACCATTGAAAAATTAGAAGCGTTATTTGAACAAACATATAGTAATTATAAGGTAATTATCATAGATAGATCGGTTGACCAGTCTGCCATTAATGTACTAAAGCACATTGAAGACCCTCGAGTTAAATTTATAGCATTATCAGGGGCTTCTGAGGATAAAAGTATTCGCAGCGGTATGAAGGAGGCCAATACACCGTTTACATTAATCTATGGAAAAAGTGTGTTTCCTTCAACTAATACCGTATTATACAATTTTTTTAATTTCTATAACCATCTAACACAACAAAAAGTTATTAATAAAAAAGTAGTAATTTTTGATAAAGGAAAAGGCGCAATTGGTTATGCAGTGGTTCAATCTGAACAAGAATGGGTGTTTGGCCATCTTTATAATACTGGGAAGTTAGCTGAAATTTTAACGTAAAGGATGGATCTGGCTATGGGAGAAAAAAATATGCCGAAAATATTAATAAATTCTGTTCCTAAAAGTGGTACTAACCTTTTAGTTCAAATTATTAAAGGTATACCAGGGATTTTTCAAGATCAAAAGGTTTTTTATCAGAGTGAGAATTATTTAAAAGTGTTAGATATTAAACCAGGGGAGTTGGTAAGTAGCCATATTCCCAAAAATGAGGAATTTTCAAGGCAGTTAAAGTCACATTCAATCAAGCAATTATTTATTTACCGAGACTTAAGGGATATTGCTGTATCGCTGGTTTATTTTATAAACAATAAACTGCATGATCATCCACTGTTTCCGGTTTTTCAAAAACGTATACTAACATTTGAAGAACAGTTGAATACGGTAATCTGCGGTATTGAGTTGATAGGAGATGAAAAAAATAATAAATATGGCATAGAACGATATCCAGGAGTCTTTCACGAATATTTACCAATTTATAAATGGAAAGACGATCCTACTATCTGCAGTATGCGTTTTGAAGACTTGGTATGTAACGAAAACTCCAAAGACATTGAGATTCTTAAAATAATCGATTTTTTATGGGAGGATCTAGGGTACTTGAAGATGGATAAATATCATTTATTAAACATGATGAAACAAAATATTAATCCGGAAAAGTCTTGGACATATCGTAAAGGGTTAATCGGAAACTGGAGAAATGAATTTACAGCAGACAATAAAAATAAATTTAAAGAGGTTACTGGTGAATTTTTAATTAAATATGGATATGAAAAGAACAATGATTGGTAGCTACTTAAACAAAAATTTATCTAAACCAACTATCATTACTATTTAAAAATGGATGAATGTACAACAAAACTGATTCCGGTACATTTTTTAAAAAAGAGGAGTGGATTAAAAATGGATAGTCAAAAACGGGAGCAACTTGCTTCAAAATTAATAACCCCAATACTACCATTATATGAAAAAGATTTTCCGTTAATATTTTTTTGGAGTCCTAAATGCGGGTGTACTTCACTAATAAGGTGGTACTTCTTCCAAATAGGATTACTTCAAAATGCACTCAATTATAACCCTTGGGTTCATTTCTATAGAGAAGAAGTTTATGAAAAAAAAGAAAATTATAAGCTTCTAGTAACTCAGGAACTTTTGAATGCAAAAAAAGATGTTTATAAACTTGTTCGTAACCCCTATCAAAGAGCAGTTAGTTCATTTTTTACAACACTAAACAATAAACATATTATGGATAAGGTCCATCCAACAGGCCTTAGCAACAGTCTATCGTTTAAACAATTCTTATATCAAATAAAAGGAATTGGAGTTAAAAAAGAATTAATAGATATTCACATTGCCCAACAATATATTGATGAAGAAGAAGTATTTATTAAAAATCATGTGCACTTAGAACAGTTCACAAATGAAATTAGAGAAATTGAAAAAAGGTATAATTTACCGGAATCTCCTATTTCAACAATCATTAAATCTCCCCACCATAGAACACATAAAATGACTGATAAAGGTAAACAAAACTTTGCAGAGGTTAAAATGTCCCAAGAAACATTGGGAGGACCCTTGCCATGGTACCAAAATTTTTATGATAAGGAAACAATAGATTTAGTAAGAGAGTTATTTAAAAAGGATTTTGAAAAATATGGTTACAATAAAAATATCATAAGTTAAATTTACTAAAAAGATTTTAGTTCTTACAACATGGGTTTTAAAAGAGTGATATAAAAAATTTATTTTAAAAATCCACTTGGGAGTCCCCACATTTCCAAATCTTCATAAAACAATTGGTTCGGCATTCACTTACAAATGAAACTAGCGTCAATGACACTAATGCTTTTCTCCAAAAAGGAGAAGAATCCTCCTCATACATTTAATCAAACACTCTTTATTTCATAAAATTACTGATACAATAATATGGTTTCATGTTGGGGATGATTCCTGTATATCTGGGGGAAGATAATACTTTTATGGGAAACGTCTTTTTCATTCTAAGGAATTATTGGGGGCGACGTATTTTACATTATTTCTAGACATAATCACGTCTAATTCTTAACAAGCAATCCCCAACTTTTAGTATTTTAGGATGGCAATAACAGAGTCATAAAAGAAAAATAGGGGAATCAGGAGAGAGAGTTAATAAAACCGTGGAATTAAATTGCACTAAAGGGGAACTGATCTTTCATTAAGTAAATTAAAAAGGTTAAAAGTGGATAAAGCGAATGGGATTGTAAATTCTGTTCGATACATCATCAACACGCGTTCATTAAGACTTACTGATTAAGGTGTATTTAATTCCTTAATTTGTGTTAATGTACAAGCAAAGATTCTATAAAGGCATAAAATAATGTAATATATTTTGAAAGGGGGGAAGATTATGTCAAACTTGCTAGATGCTAGAACTTCCCAAAATGCAAGCTATGCTAACTCAATTAGTATTCCTGTTACTACCACTCCACAGTTATTTGCGCAGTTAACCCTTGACACAACAGGTGCCACACGAAATCTCCGTACACAAATTACTGGAACAGCAGCTATTCAACTCCCTTTAATTCCAGTTCTAAGTTCCGTTATTGTTACAATAGTAAGAGGGACAACCCCATCCGATATTATTATCTATTCAGTACGTGATGTTCTTGACACATCCATTGTCGGGCCTCAAGTAATATCATTTACTGCCTCTGATTTTAATGTTCCTATTACAGCCAATAATAGGGTCGTCTATACTGCCTTTATAAGTACGGATGCGGCGGCTGGGGTAACACGAGTAGGACCAGAGAGTTTTAATGCGACAATTTACTCGGAATAAATAATCCAATCCTGTAATCGAGTATATTAATTCTGACAACTTTTTGTATTTTTAGGGTAACTCAGATACTTCAATTTACCCCTCTAACTACGTACTAATGTTTTAGTAAAGTAGTTCGGAGGGGTGTTTAATTTGTAAATCAGTCACGATTTTTGGAATTAGTTCCGAATACATTGTTCACTTTTAGAAGAGATATTTCTTTCAGTGAAAATTTAATAAGTGAGATACTGTCTAAATTTCGGGGGTTAATTTGCCCCTAAAGCCTAAAGAGCAGGACTTTAAAATAGTTTGTAGAAATATATATAATAAACTCAAATACGAGGAGGATAATTATGAAAGTTATAAAAGAAAATCGTGAATATGGTATTTTTCTATTAGATGACGGGTTTTCTATTGTGCATCCAGCATGACCTACTAACATTTGGAACATCGGTGATGTTCGAGATATTGAAACAAGAAGAAAGCTTTCTGATGATGAAGTTAAAAAGTATATGAACTTGATTGAACCCGAAATTCCTTGGGAGAAAGCAAGGGAAAAACTATGGAGAAGTTGTTCCTCACTTGGTGATCCTGGAACAAAAGAAAAGGAAAAAAATATCCAAACCGCAATACTTGAACAAGGTAAAAATATTGTATAGTAATATCAAGAAATTTTTATAGCTTTAGAAAAGTGACTTATCTAAAAAAACATTACTCGGATTAAAAGTAGTATTTTTAATGAAAATATTCACTCAAACAAACAGTGGCGTTAGCTTAATAATTTAAAAACGATTCCTAACGTTACATGGGGAATCGTTTTTTTATGCTGTGATTTTCTTACCTTTGTAAACCCGGTTTGTAAGTGGGGGAGTTCACTTAACAAGGGGTTTACAAAGTGGGGTATTCTTCCTTTCCTATCTGTGTTCTTCTCCCATGAGCATGAAATGATGAAGGAATTTCGTCATATTATGCTTATGGTCATTAAAGGTAGTGGGGAAGCAGAAATTCTTGAAATTAACATCAACTGATTAGTTTGAAGGTCGGACCTGATTTAAATAGTTTGGAAATATCCACTTTTTAATACCTTTATACCAATGATTAATATACGTAGGAACAATGTGAAAAAACAGCTGAGAAATGTGTTAATTTAGTCTCATACCGTTAGGGTATAACGAGGTTGCTATTGTAGAATACCCCTCTTAATTTACTAATTGGGGCCTTTTTTAAATGTTAAAAGTTACCTATTCTGCTGAAGCTGTTTAATCATATTAATAAAGTTCATAGCATAGTTTTCGGGGGAGAAGTTTTCTTCAATATGTTCAACACCTTTTTGCCTTATTGATTCCCTTAGTTGGGAGTTTTCTAATAATTCCTTTCCCTCTTGAACTGCGTTCATTATGTTTCCTAATTCAAAAAATTTTCCGGTTACGTTATGAGTTATGAAGCTGCGTACTCCATCTGAATCCGTTGATAGGACAGGGCATCGACAGACCATTGCTTCAAGAACCGCATAACCGAAGCCTTCAACCTTTGACGTTGAACATAGAAAGCCACCGGAATCTCCAATAATCGAAAAATATTCCGCCATTTTGTTGTGAGGCTGATTTGCATATATTGTAAGATGGGGTCGAAGACTTAGTTTAGAGATTTTCTTTTCAAATTCTAACCTTACCTCTTTCGTTGATAGGGTGTTATCTTCAAACATCCATAATTTTATTGCAGGGTATTCTTGAATTAATTTTGAACCGATTAAAAGGAATTCCCTCCAATTTTTATTTTCTTCCAACCTCCCAACCCAACCGATAATCGGGTTATCTTGTTTAGGTAGTACCTGATACTTAAATTCCTTAGTATTAAAGCAATTGTGAAAACAAAATTTCTCCTTTGATCGAAAATATGTTTCGAAAGCTTTAACTAGATGGGGAGTTTTAGGATATAAAATTCCATCACAAAATCTGTCAATAATAGAATTCGCATGTTCCTTTAAAAACTCTTCAGCATACTCTTTATTAAAACCTAATCCCTGAACCTCATATATAATTAAACCCAGGTAACCTAATTTTCTCAATCTTTGCAGCATGAGTAAATCTGAACCAACCACAATAGCAGTATAATTTCCATTTCGAATAATTTCTTTTATTCTATTATCGTCGTTTGTGACAAAGATGCGGGCATTAGTTTTATTATGCAGTCCTGCTCCTGGCTGGGTATATAAGAAATCACAGTTCAGTCCTTGTTGACTTAGTGCATAAAAGCGTTGTCTATTTAAGGTTTCTACACCACCACTTGGGATAAAAAAGGTAAACAAAATATTCATATTTGAATTTTTACTTTTAGGAACTATCCATTTTGCACCGTCAATGGTTCCATGATTGTTATTCCCGCTTAAATCATGTGCAATATTTCCTGTTCCTTCATCTAACTTCCAATATCCACAAAGATTTTCTTCATTCCCTTTAAGTTCCTGATTCATACTTTCTGAGATCTCTTTCTCTGTTTTTGCTATATCCCAGATTCGAATATCTTTTAAACATCCATGATAAAAACCAAAGGAACTGTTGCCTCCAAATATTGCTGAAGGCAATAATGTCGTTTTTTCACTAATTCTTCCTTTCTTTGCGATTTGGCCATTAATAAATAGGGTAGGCTTTTTATTGTTATAAACCACAGCAACATGAATCCATCCACTTAATGGACTTTCATATACTAAGGTAGAAGGTAAATGATTTATCGTATGTTCATAGATGGAGATACCATTTGTTCCGACGGATACACCGACTCCGGCTTGTGAGGGGTCCTCATTTTGATACGCACCAAAAACAGGCACAATTGCAAATTCTTGATCAGATAGTTTTGATATTCCGCTTCCTGATTCTTCTCCAATATCCTGTTCCTTTTCTGGCTTTGCCCAAAATTCAATAGTAAATGTGTTTTTAATGTTAGAGAGCAATATATTTCTAGTCCTAATTTGATTGTTGCCCCGAAAAGAAAGATGAATGCCTTGTGCCATCGTGACACCTCCTATAATGGTCTATAAATTAGGATTAAACCCTTTTCCTATCTAAAAAAATCCCCAAGTCTGTAATATCTCAAAGAGCCCAGCGTATATATTTAGGAAGTTTAGTAACCTCTTTTATATATTTTAGTACGAAAATAAAAAACAAATTGTGTATAGAAGGGAATTAGTGTAATGAAAAATAATAAAAACCGAAGAACATATTCCCACAATTTCGATAAACATTCGGAATTGGTTTCTATTGTTATTCCATTCTATAATTGCAGTTATGTTGATAGTGCAGTTATGAGCGCCTTAAAGCAAACATATAAAAATATTGAAATCATTGTTGTAGATGATGGATCAACGATACATGTCGAAAAACTTAACCCTTTTATGGAAAAAATAATCTATATTAAAAAAAATATAAATGGAGGTACGGCTACAGCTTTAAATGAGGGAATAAAGAGGGCTAGTGGAAGTTATTTTGTTTGGTTAAGTTCAGATGATCTGTTGCACCCTTCTAAGGTTGAAACACAGTTAAATTTTATGAAACAACAAGCAGCATTATTCTCATTTACAAATTTTAATTGGATTAATAAAAAAAATATACCAATAAAACTTTCAGTCAGCCCAAAATATCCCAATAAAATCTCATTTTACCAAGACATGATGAGAAGATGTCCAATAAACGGTTCCACAGTGATGATTAAGTTGGAACTTTTCGATGATGTTGGTTTATTTGATGAAAAAATGATTTATACCCATGATTACGATTTATGGAATCGAATTGTTTTGAAATATGATATGCCTTTTTTGGATCAACCCCTTACTCTATATAGAATCCACGAAGATATGGGAACTAGAAAGTTTACTGAGGAGATAAAAAAAGAAGTAGATATTATTCAAAATCGTTACAGAGGAAAACTTAACCAGTTAATTTTAGGGTTCAATAGGAATATTCAAAAATAATAAAACCCAACTTCCACAAGTAAATTTGGACACAAATTGGCCGACTCTTGATACAGAAGTTAGGTTCTAGAATGAAGGAATACATTCCACAGTCCACCTTATCTTTTACCCACTCTTGTCATAGAATTGATTCAAGTTTGGACATGGGGAGCCGACATAGATAATGTAGCTTTTTTCAGGGAACAAGGAACAGGCATTTTAGCTATACTTACATTTTTGATATCTCCTAAAGAGGAACTTGGTTTAGCAAAAGAAGTTCTTTATGACAATAGCGCTTAGAGCCTAAAAAGCCTCTGCTGTTATGAAATAGCACCGCAAGCCGTCATTTTCATAACAGTAGAGGTAGGTCTCTTCATGTTTTAAGTGGGGCCAGAACGTGTCACTGGTGGATAAAAAAAATGCAATGTTGGTCTGTATACTGCTAGCAATCATAGAAAAGATGGAGTTTTTATTTTTAAAAATCTATCCTAAATTTATTAAAATACCAATCGTCATTATGCTTCCGTTTCTTATGGTAAAATAATCTTTGCTTATTTACACCATCTTGAATAACTTCCGATTCTATTTTTGTAACCTTGTTGTTTAAAATCATTTTTTTGCATTTTTGTATACGCTCGTGGTTGAAATGAGAGTAGGCCATCCTTAACAAATTATAATAAACATCATCATAACTTACTTTGTATGGGTGTGCCTTTCTGAAGAGATGTAGAACTTTTACGTTTGGTTGACAGTGGCAGCGATATCCGAATAACCATAATTTTATAGACAATTCTACATCCTCATGCCCCCAAGTTCTAAAGCCAGTATCAAACCCCCCCACATTATCAAAGACTTCTTTTGAAATGGAAAAACATCCACCGGGTAGTACAGCTGTTTCAAAGAGATGGGTTTGTTTTGTATTCCACTTTATTCCAAGATGGAATTTTAACGTTTGCCCATAACCAATAAAATCAGGGTTTTCAAATGAAGCAATGGCAGGTGAAACTGCGTCTGATTTGTTTGCAATCAATGGTTCTAGTAAACGGTCAATCCACCAATCTTCAAATTGGAGGTGTGCGTCACAAAAGATTAAATATTTTCCCTTAGCTACTTTTGCTCCTAGGTTACGTGCATTTGCTGCCCCTAAACCATGTGTTTCAATAAGTGAAATATTGTTATTTTGATTGTTAATAAGAAATGCGCAACAATCATCTGTTGAACCATCATTAACCACAATAACTTCAAAAAGGTAATTAGTTTTTACAGAAAATAATGAGTCGAGTGTCATTTTTATATTATCCCCTTCATTTTTGGCGGGGAAGATAATAGAGACAAAAGGGCTATTAACCAAAATGGCACCTCACTTTATTTTACAATTGTCATATATTTAAGGGAATATTTGTTTTCAAGTAAAGATACAGAAACTCCCAAGATAAAATGGAATTCATTTTTTAAATTTAAAAGGGTTTATTGTGTTTCCTTGGTTAGCATGCGTATTATAAAGTGGATTCTTTTGATAAAACATGTTTAGAGAATTACTTACTTGGTTTGATCTGTTTAAATCAGAAAAATCACTTTTTCCTATTGGGGTAGAAATTATACTGCAATCTTTGGATGAAGGTCTGGTCATATTATGCATTTGATTCGACTTTAATTGAAGGTCGGGAAATGAATTATTTTTTTGATTAGTTGATGATATGTCGTTTGAAAATTTGAAATTGGCGGATTGTTTTTGGGATTCCCTTTTTTGTTTATTATTTTGTGTTCTAGCAATTTTTGAAAAGAAATCATCAAATTTTTTTTGTGGATTAATTGTACTATTGTTCAGATTGGGGTGGGGGATTTGACTTTCATTGCTTTTTTCTTTGTCTAATAAGTTAATACGTTTTTCCTTTTCTTTTAAAGAGAAACCGGAAATCTTATTATTCAAAATTTCAATCTTCTGTACATACTCACTTTGTTTAGCTTTTTCCTCAGCGAGCAGCTGTTTCATTTGATTAAACTGCTCAGACAGTTCTTGTTCTTTTGAAGAGAAACCGGAAATCTTATTATTTAAAGTTTCAATCTTCTGTACATACTCACTTTGTTTAGCTTTTTCCTCAGAAAGCAGGAGTTTTATTTGATTAAGCTGCTCAGACAGTTCTTGTTCTTTTGAAGAGAAACTGGAAATCTTCTCGTTCAAAATTTCATTTTCCTGTACATACTCACTTTGTTTAGCTTTCTCCTCAGCGAGCAGCTGTTTTATTTGATTAAGCTGCTCAGACAGTTCTTGTTCTTTTGAAGAGAAACTAGAAATCTTCTTGTTCAAAATTTCATTTTCCTGTACATACTCACTTTGCTTAGCTTTTTCCTCGGAAAGTTGAATTTTCATTTGATCAAGTTGCTCTGTAAGTTCTTGTTCTTTTGAAGAGAAACCAGAAATCTTATTATTCAAATTTTCAATCTTCTGTACATACTCACTTTGTTTAGCCTCTTCCTCGGAAAGCAGAATTTTCATTTGATTCAGCTGCCCTGTAAGTTCTTGTTCTTTTGAAGAGAAACTGGAAATCTTCTCGTTCAAAGTTTCAATCTTTTGTACATACTCACTTTGTTTAGCTTTTTCCTCGGCGAGTTGAATTTTCATTTGACCCAGTTGCTCTGTAAGTTCTTGTTCTTTTGAAGAGAAACCGGAAATCTTATTATTCAAAGTTTCAATCTTTTGTACATACTCACTTTGTTTAGCTTTTTCTTCGGAGAGCTGGAGTTTGGTTTGATTAAGCTGTTTTGTAAGTTCTCTTGAAGATAGGCTTGAAATTCTCTTATTTAAAGTTTCAATCCTTTGAACATACTCACTCTGTTTATCTCTTTCCTTAGAAAGTTGATACTTTAGTTTATTAAACTCCCTGGAAAGCTGCTTTTCTTTTAAGGAGATACTGGAAAGTTCCTTATTTAAAATTTTAATCTTCTCTACATACTCACTCTGTTTATCATTTAGTGTTTTAATTTGTTTAGTATGCTTGTTTTCTAATTCTGAATATTTAGCGATGGATTGATTTAGCTGACCAATTTCTTCAGTATATTGTTTTTCCTTTTGTGTTAATACTTTAATTGATTCGTTTAATTGTTGTATTTGGTTTTTAAACTGTCCTTCTCTCTCTTTGTATAAAGTTTCAGCTTGCTTTAGTTTATTGATTTCCTTTTTTAGATCAGTTTCCCTGTTCGTTTGCTCTTTTACAGTAGCAGTTAGCATTTTAATTTCTTGTTTGTCAGAAATAATATTTTCAGAAAGGTTTGTTATTGTTTTATTAAGGTTTTCTGTTTCTGTTCTATTGTTACTGATCATATCCATTATTTTTTGAAAAGTGGGGAGAGTTTCTTTTATCTTTTCGAGTATTTCCTCTTCCACATTTTTATGATAAAGGGTATCAATGATATTTTCGATGTTTGTATGAATGGTTTCCACTGTTTTTATATAATCAACATCTTTATCTTGTGGTTTTAATTGTGAAATCAAAGGCGAAAATTTGCTATCCAGTTTCTTAAAGAGTTCATCAACCTTATTATTGAATTCACTTTCTAAGGAATCATATTTTGATAAATCACTATGAATAGAGTAAAGTTCAAGCTGCAGTTGTTCATTATCCTTTTTCAATTGAGAGAATGCATCTTCAAGAAGAGTTTTTTCATGTTCTTTTTGTTGAATCAAATCCTGAACCTCTTCAAGATCTTTTAATAATTTTTTATTCTCATCTTTTAGTTTTTTCCTTTGGCTTTTCTTCCAATTTTCTTCGAGTTCCTTTACCTTTTCCTTATACTGTAAAAGCTCAGACTTAAGATGAATGATTACTTGTTCTTGCTGGATACTTTTATCGTCAGGGTAGTCCGTAATCCGCATCTAAATACACTTCCTTTGTTTAACATATAAAATAATGAGGTTTATTTCGTTATAAATAGGTAACTGTATTTACAATAACTTTATATGGCTTTTATATACATATATATATGTAGAAAATGGGTATTTGTTGATTATTATTTGGATCCTTACCTACGAACACTGAAATGGCAAGTTTTAAGTGAGAATACCTAACTGCAAGGAAAACTCACGCACAAAATACACAGAACCCTTCTTATGAACAAACAAATTGTCCATTTAAGCAGGGTTATTGTAATGATTTGAACACGTAGTACAAAATTTATCAATCTGGTACATGGACAGGAAGGAAAATTGTAGTGACAGTAATATCTCCTTTTAATTCTTGTCAGAGCCTAATAAACTTCAGGGATCTAAGGTTAATTCACTCATTTTTTTGTAATCCATGAATATAGATTTATTAAGAGGTTCTATGTAATTAAGATGGGAACTAATCTAGAATGGTAAAGGAGGTACAAGATGGATTTAAAAATTAATGTGAAAAAAAAAGAGTTAGGAAAGGTAAAGTATGAAGATTTTCCTGCGTTTCAATACTTTTTTCATGAAATGGGGTTTGACATTGATTTAGACTCATCGAATCAAAGTGTTCATTTAACCTCAGCTCTAGAGAAGAGAAAAATTTTGATTACATCTGAAGAAAACGTAATACCTTATTCATTCAGAAAACATGATCAGGAGAGACTTGTACTTAAACAAATTCAAAGTTTTTTGGAAGCAAGTGGAGCTAATGCTTTGTTAAAAAAACAACAAATGGAAGGTAACACAGAAGCAGACTTGTATCTTAAATTTGCTTTGCTTGAAGTACCAAATATTAAGGAGCCTCTTCTAGAATTAAGCCATAGTTCAACATCCGTTTATCAAAAGTTAGTGGAAGTGATTAAGTCCGAATGTAAGAAAAGTTGTATTAATTTCAAATTAAACCCTGTTAGCAGCAACTATGAACCGGCTTCTTTAAATATTAAAATTTTGACGCCAGTGACACCTGATGATGATTTTTGGGGCCGTTACGGAGAAATCTATGCTCTAGTAATAACTTCAGGAATATTTGCAAGGTTTATAGAAAACTCCCCATTTTCACTTATTCCAGTCGAAAATCTACTTTGTTTTTTTTCCAAAAATACTTTTTCATATTCCCCAGAAAAACCAGTTCATAGGGGAGACTTAAAAGTTACAAATGAAAATTCAGAACTAAAAGAAACCTATGAGAACACTATAAAGGAAAATAAAACATTCGCGGCAGAAGTGTATTTTAATTATCATTTGTTAATTGAGGATAAGGAAGATAGCAAAAAAGTTCAGTTTCTAGGTGGTCTGAGTATTAAAAATATTGGTACCAAAGTACTTCGGAATCCTGTTATTTGTATTAGATCAAAGCCATCAAAAAATATTAAAATTACCGGGCAGATTGTGCCTCACGCTTTTGCGCAGACAAAAGGGGTTTTAAGCCAAGAAGGAGCGAAGGGTTGGCGTTATCTGAATGAAAATTGGTTAGAGGAATTTGAAGAAAAGGGAGAACTCTGGATTTGTCCAATTCAATCCCTCGATATCTTACCAGGACAAACTGAAACTTTTTCTAATTTACAAATCACCCTCCTAAATTTAGAAGAGAAAACTATTCGTGTAGACTCAAGTGTCTTCTTTCCTAAGGATGATCTTGAATTTAAATCCAATAATCAAATTTCCTTGTCATTATTAGACTAAATATGTGTTACAGACCATTACCATTAGTCATCTGTAACACATATTTGATAAGGGATAATTTTTGTTTTTTCAAAACGAAATGCTCGAACAACTGGTTTTTTAAAGGCAAGTGATACAATAATATGAACCACATTTGGATAATTATTATATAACACGTCTTCAGGAGAAGGGTAGGCACGATCTGTAGGATGGGAATGATAGATTCCCATTAATTGTTCATGTTTCAACTCTATTTGAGTAAAAACTCTTTGAATCTCGTTAATATTCATTGCATAGGAATAGGGACTGCGATGAATATTTTCCATCTTCCAGATGCTTTTGGCTAACCCTCTCTTTCCCGACAATAGGCCACACGCCTCATATGGCAATTCTTTTTGACAATGTGAAATAATTATTTGATAACCCTCTTTTGTCAGATAAAAAGAAGGGAATGGATTATCTTCCTCGTCCGCAGCAGCCCCTTGTTGATGTGGTCTGTACCTGCTGAATACTTGATACTGTTTTTCTTTTGTAATTTTGTTTAGGATTGGGCAACCCTAATTTGCTTCTGATCTTTTTACGAAGTTTGCCCATATTTAAACTCTCCCTTTTCTATATTTAATTAATCAATTCATTAACGGGGGAGATGTCCCCCGGTCCAATTTTTCTTAAAAACGGTCACAATCTTCCACTTCTACTTCTAAATTAGGATTTACAACTGCTGATAAAGGAATAATTACGATTGTAGACGGACTTGTAATAGTGAGTGTTAGGGTATCCGCAGCATCCGTGTCAACTAAAGAAAGAGTAAATGTTGCGTTCTCGGCAACTCCGCCTGCCGGTGTAAATGTTCCTGTACCAGCTACATTTAATGTAGTAGTACCAACACATTCAGGTTGTTCAAATTCTGTTGCTGTGAATGTAAAGCTCTGATCTAGGTCATCGTCAGGTGTACCAATTGGAGTAGGAGCAGGGGTATCTATAAATGTAACTGTTAGATTGCTTCCTGCTAGAGTACACTGGTCACAGACAAGTGCTGTAAGATCCAATTGACCAGTCGGAGTAGCTAGAGGTAAACCGAGTTCGGTATAAGAAATAGTTGCCGTACCACTGTATTCACCAGCACCTTGGCATTCACAGTTTAATGGAGGGAAGAATGTCGGACACTGAGGTGGGAAAGTTGGAATAGGGCAATTAACTTCTTCCTCTGGAATTGGTACGATTTCACGAGGCCCACAGAATTTTGCTTCTACTTCAAGTTTTACTTCTGCTTCTACCTGCACATCCTTACACATAACAACGTCAATCATAACCATGTTTCCAAGCATTTGATTTAAAACCACAGAACATTGAACATCGTAGATATTACAATTTATTTCCGTTCCTTCAGGGAAACACAAGATGACATCGTCTACGAAACTAACAGGTACAACAAATCCGCATCCTGGAATAGGTCTTCCATTGCAAAAAAATTGAATTTGAAGTTGAACATGAAAGGCAAGTGAAACAATTTGAACCCCTGGTCCAAAATCTTCTGGGGCTGGACGAGAGCCAAGGAAGTCACAGGTACGGCTTCCTTCAACTTCGGAACAAGCAGCTGTAACTGCATTTCCTTCAGCCCGGCAATTTTCGATTGCTTCAAAGCATTCACTCGGAATAGGAACTTTATTTCGATCCCGATTCGTCATCACAACCCAGTCATATACTTTTGTAACTCTAATACATTCAGGTCCGATTGGATTAGGTCTAACTTGTTTTCCCCTAATGGATTTGATGTTTTTACTCATCTAAACATCTTTCCTTTCTTTCACATTGAGTGCTATTTAATATACATTAGCATCATATGGAATAAATCCAAAAAATGTACGATGTATAGTTAAAAATAGGCGGGAAAGATGAGAAAATTTTTCCTTTTGATTATTGCTTGTAAAGTCCTCAAATTTCACCACTAGAGAATCTATTCTGAAAGTATTTCTTTCCCTTATCTATTCTAATTGAGCATGACGCACCACGCTTCCTTGATTTTCAAGGAGTCCCTCATTTGATCCCGAATGATTGTTACGTTAAATAGAGGCATTTCATTGAAAAACGAATATAAATGAATTATCTAGGTCAAAGGGGGAAGTGTCATGTGTGAAACAAAAAAATCGCGTACTAGGCTCGGGGATTGGATTGATAAAAGGGGAATAAAACAGAAGGAACTAGTGAAGATTACGAGAATTAGCAAAAATACAGTTTCGAAGGCTTGTACCGATCAGGATTATATTCCTAGACAGGACACCATGAAAAAATTCTTAAAAGGCATTCGTAAAATAGATCCACAGTCAAAAATGAGTGACTTTTGGGATATGTAAAACAGGGTGTTGCATTGAATGCATCCCCCTGGGCAAGACCAATTGAACTGATTGGGTTAAGACTTTATATGATCAATGTCAAAGGCAAAACGTAGCCTTTTTCTTATACACCCCAACATATACTACCAAATACTAACAAGGCGTTTTGAACAGCTTAAGGCTTATCGGCGTTAATAACCATAATATAATATCCTGGGACATATTGTGATAACTTCATCGAATTGCTGTAACTTATTGCTGCACTATCTCTGAATTATAACTGTAGCGACATTAAGCTATGCGTTTAAATGTCCTGACTTCTGAAATAATGATTGTCCTTTTATGGTTTGAGTTTATGCCCTAAGAATAAAACTGTTACGTATAAGTAGTTTTTCTTTTTAGGTTTTAACCCGGTTTTTGTCCTAATTGTAGTCAGGAAGGAGCTTCTCAAAAACCATATGACGTTTATTAAAGAACATATGGAGAATTTTTTATAATAAATATTTTTTCCAGTTTTGTTGTTATTAATTATTATTATTCTTTTATTATTAGTTTCAAACACGGAGATGAGTGAGATTTTGGTATTTATTTCTTTAAAAGTTTTCTCTCACATATCCGTTATAAGTGTTTTTTAAAGGCAATCCTATATGTTATTTTTAAATTCTCTTTTATGAACTGTTCCTAGCAGTCCTAGAATTTTAAGTATATATTATACTCTATTCTAAATTTTCTTTTTTCCTCACAAAGCTTCTTTTTTTGTATTGCTATAGCAATCAGGCCAACCATGAAATCTGGTTGACCTTAATAGAAAAAGGGGGGAGTATAATTAATATTTACTAAATCAACTATTTATATTAATCAAACTTTAGTTAAAAAAGCATTAATCCACAATTAATCAACATAAGAAGCTATTTTTGCTAATAATCCAAACCGTCAAATGAACGAATCATTAGTAATTCTATATTTCATAAGTCATAAAACCTATTAAATATTTGATGAAATATGAGAACTAAGAAGAAATTTAAAAGATGCCTAGGATTTCTAATACTATTCCAACACGAGTTTCCTACCAACATTAGCCAATAGTATTAGAATTAACAGATCCCCCATTTTAAAAATGTTCATGAAGTATCAGTACTTATATAGCAGTTGTAACATTAAGTTCTACCTGTAATTGTTATTGGATTTTAGTAAAACTTATTGGAAGGAGACTAGTGTATATTGGAAGAGGGAGCAAATCTAATAATTAAAATCAATTTTGGTTTCCCTTCTAATAGAAAATGAGAGAAAATCTTGATAAATCCACTCAAACACTAATATGGAAACCCATATATTTTATGCACGTTGTAGTGCACTCAAGCAAAAGAAGTTGTAAAATCAAAATAAAACGGTTAAAGAAAAATTATTTTTATTTGCTGTTGCTCAGATTAAGGGGAGAAATGGAAATTTATTTTACTATAGCCCTCATCCATTTCGTTAAACTTTTGCAGTTAAAATTAAATACAGTTTTTACATTTGCTTTTTCCATCGGAACAATAATTAGATTTGTAAGGTATTCTAATCATTTTTGCAACTTTTTTTCCCGATCCTATGGCTAAACAAAAAAGCATCACTTAAGCATTATCCATTAGAAAGGTTATTTGTGTATGCTTAGGTTTTTATATGCTTACCTTTTTATTTATTGAACATTCTGCCAATCAACATTAGATTAATAGGTCGTAATTTCCAATTTTCTGCATTTTTTGAAGGGTTAAATGCCCAATTTCTTTTCTACATAAAGGTAAGTATCTTTGCCAAACAGTCATTCACAATTTCCTTTGGAACTTTCCCTTTTACTCGAAGATAGCGGGCTTTCCAATCCAAGCTTTTCACTTGATCAGTTAAAATTACCCCTTGAAAAGCTAAACCATCAGGGAGTTTCACTTCATATCCCCAGGACCTGATAGAACTGGTAATCGGACATATTATTGCAAAACCTGTTACCAGGTTAAACTCCTTTGGTGATAAAACGATACCAGGGCGATACCCTCCTTGTTCATGTCCTGCTTTGGGGTTAAAATTGACAAAAACAAGCTGGCCACGTTCCGGTGCTGCCATTTGATTATTTCCTTCCCTTCTATCCTAAAATTGATTTTTTGACGCTGTTCTTCTGAATGACATTGCGTCAGAAGATCCTCCAGCGCCTATTCTATCAGCGTTTTTTAAAGGATTAAGATGATTTTGCCTTCAATTCCTATTAATATCAATTCATTTCGGATCCCTGACTAATTTTAGTCCGCTATATTCTTTGGGATCCTTTCTGTACGGGCTATTCCTCCATTGTTGAATGGTGGTTGTTGCTATCTAGTCCACCCTCCAAATTTAGCGAATAAGGAACTTGATCAGTTCGGAACCTTCCGAACTGATCAATGGAACATCCGATAGAAATTGTTACGCTTAACCGTGATTCATTTTTTGTTGTCGATACCTCTGGTAACAAAAACTAATGTTCTCTAACACTTATTTTTAATAAATTCTCCGCGTTTAAATAACCATTTCCTTGAGAATTTGGATCTTGTCCCATATCTTCACATGCGTTAATTAGATGCAGTTTTATGTCATCTGGAGATAGGTTTGGATTCCTTTGTAGCATTTGTGCGATTACACCTGCACAGATTGGGGTAGCCATTGAGGTTCCTGATAAGGAGAAATAATTTGAATCGACACGTGCTGATGGATTTGTCTTATCTAGAAAAGATCCTGGTGAACGTAAAGATATAATATTGACCCCAGTTGTGACTAGATCAGGTTTCATCAGGCCATCAATTGTTGGGCCACGGCTTGAAAAGTTAGCGACTATATCATCAGAACGGATAATCGTATTGCGGTCGTCCGCAGCTCCTACCGTAATCACTTTTGGGCTTGTTCCAGGACTGGCAATCGTTGATGACCGAGGACCAGAGTTTCCTGCTGCTACACACACAACTATACCGTTATCCCATGCCTTTTCCACTGCACTTACAACAGGGTCATCTTCTGCGGGTTGCTGTGCTTCACTCCCGAGTGATAATGAAAGAATATCAATATTCAATTGTGCTTGATTTTGGATACACCAGTCCACCCCGGAAATAACAGAAGAAAGTGAGCCAGTTCCCATTTTATTAAGAACCTTTACTCCAACTAAATTCGCCTCAGGGGCAGGTCCCTTATATTTTCCGCCGGATAATGTTCCGTTTCCAGCTACATTTCCTGCACAGTGTGTACCATGTCCATTATCATCATATGGAGTATCATCCAGCTTGTTGATAAAATCTTTAAATCCTTTAATTCTTCCTTGTAAATCTTCATGTGGGGAGATGCCTGTATCAATTACTGCAACCGTTACATCTTTTCCTGTTAGGCCGGCGTTCTGTAATTGGTAGGAGTGAATGGATGGGATCGCCGTATCAAGTAGGGCTGTTACTTCTCGATCATAAAAGATCTTTTTAATGTGACTGCAGTTATCGAGTAAATGTTCTATTTTTTCGATAGATAATTTTGTAGAACAGCAGGAAATGGACGGATACGAACTCAGAGTACCGGAATGCGTTTTTCTTACATCCTTAATGCCTAGTTCAAAACATTCTGCCTCAAACTCAATAATTAATGGCAACTTCTTTACCTTCTTACTTAAATACTCTATGGGTCGGTGCAAAAAGCATGGAATGTTACGAAAAGGGGAGTAGATTTGTAGTAATTCTTGCCGGATGTTCTTATCAAGTTTATGCCCGTTTCGACGAACTAGCTGAATTACTGAAAAACCTAACATTACACTCATTCCTCTCTAAAAATTTTTGTACAAGATATCTTACGCAAATTTCTAATTGAGGGAATGATTAAATCGTTTAGAAATAACCAGAAGGGGCAATAAACCAGAAAAAGTTTAACTTTTCACTTCTTTTATTACATTATTCAGATTTTCCTGCGCGCTATTAATCATTTTTTCATAAAGGTTTAAAATGGATTGACCATAAGTACTCCCTGGCACAGCCCATTTTCCATTTAAACTAACCCAGGTCGGTGCAGAACCTCTTTTTACATAATCAAAACGAGGATCAATGAGTGGAAATCCATCTGGCAGTGGTTTAGTAGATGCATAGGCATACAAATGCTGCAAATGGGCAAGTACACCTTCTCTAGGTGTTTTAAAGCTTGCACCCGGACTATCAGGACCTGTTGCACCTAAACCGCAAAAGTTGTTTTGCTCCGGCCGTATGACCCCGGTGAATCGGAGATAGTCTGTTTCATGCATCGCCTGTGCAAAGGCGATGTCACCCCTAATTCCATAATACTCCCCGAACGTTAAATAATAGATGCCTAACTCCAGCGCTTTGGGATTAACCTTTTTAACAAATAGATTCATATGTGCCGGAGAGAGAAAGGTTTGTCCTAATATGGAATATCCGGATGAACTTCCAGCCTTAGGGATACTCTCTGAGCCTTCAGTGATAATAAATGCATCAAGAACCCCTGCTTTTTTAACACCTTCCAAATGTTTTTTTGCATTATCCAGGTTTGAAAATGCCCCTGCCTGAACCCTATACCAGACGGTTCCTGATATGGTTACGATATCCACAAATGATTCAATCCCTTTGGATCGAAGGAATACAACACGCTCATTGGCGTTATCTATTGATTTGAAAGCCCCTGCAACGACTTTATATATTACGCCAGGTTCTTCCTGCTGCTGTTTGCGTTTAAGATTAAATACTTTTGCTAATCCATTTGCATGGCCTTGTGCCACATTTTGGCACCAAGAAGATTGTTTCATCAGCGCTGCATCTTGTGCATTATCAATAAAGCCATTTTCCGTTAAAAGTGCAGGCATCACAGTTTCACGAAGAACATGAAAATTGGCCTTTTTCTTACCGCGGTTTGGTAACTGATTTAGTTTTGTTACCTCTGAATGGATAATACTCCGATATTTTGAGGTTGCAGAAGAGTCGGATAACCCTGAGTGAATATAATCCTCATACCCCCTTGCGGATCCATTAAAAGCATTACAGTGAATAGATAAATAAAAATCTGCCCCCCATGTGTTCGCCTCATCTGTGCGCTGCTTTAAACTCTTAGTTGAATCACCCATCCTGCTCATCTTCACTTGTACATTCTCAAATTGAGTAGTTAAGATTGAACGAATTCTAAGTGCAATATCTAAAGCAATATTCTTTTCGGCCAACCCATTCCCCACAGCGCCTGTGTCTGACCCTCCGTGACCTGGGTCTAAATAAAGCTTCATTCAAGACACTCCTTTCCTACATTAGATTAATCTTACATTTTATATATATGGGGAAAATTGAGGTTTGTAAGGGACATGTATCATTTTATTTGTATTATTAGGCAGAGGAATAGCCTAATGATAGTAATTGTTTAAGATTTTTGGATCGCGTACCCGATTACAGGGTAAATACAATGAGGAATTATAGTGGGCTACTTATTATTGGAGTGAGAAGTGTAAACTGGCTTAGAATGAAGCAACGAAATGTGAATGCGAATTTATTATGTTGAAAGGTTTAATTCCACATTAAGACCCTCTTCCTACAAAACTTTTCTACTTTTATCTCAGCCGCTTAGTTAGGAAGAAAAGATATCATCATTTCAATTTCCCCCTTACAAACGCCTGTATAGAGACCATTTAAATCATTTAATCTAGATATTGAATGGTTGGCTTTAGTATGTCTTTTAGGATGGCTGGGATTCAGACAATTTTTAAAAGTTTTAAAATAAATTAATCAACTTGTCCAATACAATATTTTCCTATCATCATATATTAGTATATATTGTTAGAAAGGAGGGACATATCATTGGCACTTCAACTTATGAAAATTCTTGTTAATGCTACGACGATAACAAATGTTGTTCCTACCCCCGAAAAATTTTTTAATGTAACAGCAGCCGAAACAGCAGCTGGAGATACATTAACCATAGACGCAGCTGCTTTTTTCTTAGATGACGGTACGGCAGCTACTGAGCTTCCTGTGTTAGCTACTGACAATAGTTATTTCAATGTGTATATTAATGGTGTTTTGCAAATGGAAGGGAATTCAACATACACACCTGGAACAACTGGTATCGGATCACTGGCATTTGCGGTACCTGCAGGTGGAGATTCAATCCTTCCGAACTCACCTGTTGTTTTAGAAGTAGTCAATTATGCTCCAACATCAAATACAACTGTTGAAACATAGACTAAAGCTCGGGTTACCCGAGCTTTTTGACATCTTTCTAAAGACAAATTATTATCTAAGGTTCATAAATTTTTATAAACTGAAGGATGATAGGCACACCTTGATTGGGGACATCTTTAGTTGTTAAGACTAGCACACCTCTTTTCACTCGATAAAGAACAGGAGGTTGAAGCATACCATTTATAAATAGGTTTGTATAAGACACAGAATTTGGATCAAGAATACCGACATTCCCATATTCTGTTGAACCGTCTTTGTTTGTATATATTCTTTTTATACCGTCAGAGAAAGTCACATACTGTAGAGATTCTCCCTTTAAAATTCTCGGTACCTCGTTTCCAGGGTAAATATCTGGACAACCTTTTGGAGGGGGAGAGGGGAAACAAACACTCTTTTTGTTCATCTCATGAAGATTTTTTAGTTTGTTTTTCATACCTAAATCACCCTCCTTGTCAGTTAGCCATATTACAAAATAAACAATCTATAGTTTATATACTAAAAATAAATTAATTAATTACTAATTAATTAATTCAATATTGTTAAATTTGGAACACTAAATATCCTAGGTTTTAGCACATTTTTCCATTCCCAGTGAACGGAAGCCTTTTGAGGTTCTTATTTAAACAATCCATTCCTGATCTATTGCTCTACAAACTAAATTATCTGGAATATTAATTGTTCCCCTTTGGTTACCTATATTTTGCGTAACTCCAGGTTTAGTCGTGGGTCTAACATAAAAATTTCAAAAAAAAGATGGTAAGCTAAAAACCTTTACTCATCATTTTTTTGGGAATTTGTACTAAATTAATTAAGTAAGTATTATTTTGGTTTTAATTTCTATAATAAAAACTGTTGCTCAAACTTTTTTGTACGCTGGTTATCACTTTATGAAACCATGGATTGGTAGCTACGCAGCAAAGTTTGAGCAACACAAAATAAACTTAAAATAAATGGATTGTTAAATATTATAGACATCAACACTTAAAGGCGCCTTTTTAGGCGCCTTTTAGCAGCTGGTTGAAGACAAAGATCACTTTAGTTATGTTTATGTTAGCTATTTAAAAATGGTTGGGTTATAGCCAATTATTTTAAAAAAAGAGCAAGGTGCTGCTGTTAGGTTCATTGAATAGGAGTCTCCGCCTTGCTCAAGTATTATATCTTCTCCATAAATACTTGATGAATATACATAATGTAAAATGTTATGCCCATTATGACTGGAGTACATACATTTTGAAGCAAATATGCATATATAGTAAAAGGACGTTTTTTTCATAGGGTAGTCCCTGATTTGAGAGCAGCCTTTTATATAAAGGGGTTGCTCCTTTTTATTTGATGAAAAGATTAAAATAAAACAGGGTAATAGTGAGTTTTTCAAAATAGAGCTTAGTATTTAGTGGAGTAGAGACCTATTACAAAAGAATGCTCATTATGGTAAGGACAGGGGTTTTATAAATTATAAGATACAATATTTTTTAAAAAAGACCCATGAAAAAAGTGGATAGTTGAAGATATTTAAACCTGAAAACCTCCAGGATTTCTTAATGCACAAGCCCTTTATTTATTATAAGATAATGATTTTACCAAAGGATATACGGGGTTGACAATCTTTACAACAGAAAACCAGTAACACTATATATTTGTGTTTCCTTGTAAATCAAAAGCATCTAGTGTCATTCCAAAAGCTGCTGCATCGGCATTATAACCGACTGGGAATACTGGATCAACAATATCACCAGGACGCTGACCATAACCATTTGGAAAATCAAACGTATTTTCATAGACTTGAATTTGATCCTCTGTAGGAATGTTGCTACCACCACCGCCACCAGCAAAATATACAGCTAGGCGAGTAGGGTGTGGGTTAATGAATAGATTATTTTGAATTAATAGGTTTTCAACCAAAGCATAATTCACACGTGTTGTTAAGATGATTGAACTTCCAGATCTGTCTTGATGGTCAATATTATTATCCATTATAAATAAACTTGTTGGGCCTTCAAGAATACTAAAGAAGTTAACAAATTGCGTAAATCTCTCCATTGTATTTCCATTAACGTTGATCGTGCCAGATACTGTATAGGACACAAGATTTGGTTCGAAGATAACGGCCCCTATACTTGTAGCATTTCCCTGAAATGAATTATGCAGGACATTTGTAGTTCCGCGCACCATTTGAAACCTTAAAGACTGAGTATTATTAGCGTTGTGAATAAATAGATTATCTTCCAATGTCATGTTTTCAACCCACATATAACCGCTTCGAACCGTGCCTTCAATAATACTGTTCCGAATAGTAATATTACGGTAAAGATCGTCCAGTGTTCTTAATGGCACACTAAACACTGCATTACTTCCAGTCAAAGTTCTATTGCTAATTAAATGCAAGCCATCTACCGTAACATTATCAGCTTGAATCACAAGTCCATCCAAAGTATTTTCAGTCCCGAATATAATTTGTGGAAGGGGATTGTCTTCACCTTGTAAAGTCAACGATTTAGAAATCACGAGCTGAGTTTCAATATTATAGGTACCTTCTATTACATGAACAGTACCACTAGGGTTAACAGCATTTATTCCTTCTTCAATCGTTCCAAATGGATTAGCCCGACTTCCATCACCTCCGGATGTTCCAGCGCTTACATAAATATTGTTTGGGTCAATGGTGACCATATTGACTGCCTCATTGAGGGCGTTTTGAACATTTTCGACACTTGAATATCCAATAGGGGGACGATTATCCAAAAGAATCTCAGCAACTTGGTTCATCTGATCATCGCTTAAGGTATTATAGGCAGCAAGGTCAAGACCAAGCGCAGGGTTTTCAATGGCATCACGCATTTCAGTTGGGGTCTGGGATTCATTAACTGCTTGTAGAGCCGGATTCATAGGTGTACCGAATTCTCCTGGTAATACCCGTTGAAGATTAATGATTTGTCCTTGAGCGTTTTGTGTGAAGATGGTGGCAGTAATTTGGCTCCCTCCTCCGGGATCAGGAAAGGTTGTAATTCGAACACCAAACCCATAGATTAAAGGACTATTAAGTGTCACTTCAAGTATAAATACAGGCCCGACACTAGTGATAGTTGAACCAAAATCCGATAATCGAACTAGATTTTTAGCATAAATGACTTGTTGTGCAAGTCCTTGTTCATTGGGATTAGTAATTCGATAAACTTCTATTAGAGCATTAGCAGGGAAATTTTCAGTTGCAGTATTTTCAACACTTACAAACAATTTATTGGCTATTCGGCCTGTCCCATCTATATTAGGGATAGGTCCGGTATCATATATGGCCAAAGCTCATCGCTCCCTTCTTTTATCAATATTCCATTATATGTATAAAAGCATTTTAAGGTTGTGCTTGTACCTAAAATTGAAAGTCTGGTTTAGAAACAAATAGAGGGTATAACATTAACAAAATAGTTGCCGGCATCGGAGGGAAGAAAAAACTTCTATACGACAAGTTATAGTTATGAAAGAGAAACATTTTGCGGGGGTTGTATTAAGAAACCCAAATATCTTAACGGTAGGTACAAATATTGTTAGAATTGGCCCAAATATAATTCCATCGGAAGAAGCGATTTTACGAGTAGAAGAGTGGGGAAAAATACATTGGTGACCTTTGTTGTGGTGCATGGCCAGTCCAAATCAGTCGGCATTGTTCTTTAAGGGATTGAATTATCCCGTACACAAGGGAAACAATTATAATTCAGCAAAGGTTTTGCGTGAAAAGCTGCTTATTTGATGTGAAGATGGAAAACAGTTATATGTAAAAATCATGGAAATGCACGACTGGTGCAAGAACTTTTTCCAAGTAACGAAGCAAACCCGCTAAAAAAGGAACCTATACAAATTGTTATGATCTAAGGGTGTTCTTTTTTTGTATATTTTATATAGAAGTTTACTTCTTTATTTTAATCCACTATAATAAAAGAGTCAGATGATTATTAGGAGGATTTATAATTGAAAAAAAATTCTACTGAAGCTATTCCGCTGATTCTTGATTTTTGTCATTGGTTAGAAGAACAAAAGAAATCTCCTAGTACCATTTCAACGTATAAACGTGAATTGCTAAGGTATCAAGAATGGCTTCAAGGGAAAAACAGCGACATTTACCATTTGACGAAAACGGATATTGAGGACTATATCATTTATTTAGAAGAGCAGAAAAAAAGTCTATCAACCATTGATAAGACTGTAGGTGCTATACGGACGTTTGTTAAATTCCTTAAGAAGCCAGAACTAACTTTTGGAATAGAAATAAAAGCTGTTGAAAAAAACAAAGACTTTGAAACCATGTCTTTAATGGAATGCGACACGTTATTAAACGAGGTAAAAGAAGATGGTGATCTCAGAAATATAGCCATTGTCTATGTGCTTTTGCATACTGGGATTCGTGTATCAGAATTATGCAGCCTAAACCGATCCAATATTGATTTAGCAGCTAATGAACTGATCGTAAAAAGGAATGAAGAAGAACGGATTATTCCTCTTTCTGCGGACGCCAGGGATCATTTACAAAGCTATCTTCAATCACATGAATCTGAGGAAGCTATATTTATCAATCAATCAGGCGATCGAATAACAGAGGGAACCGTCCAATACATGCTTAAGAAATATAATGTAAATCCTAATAAATTGCGGCATACTTTTTGTCAAAGACTTGTAGATGCTAAGGTTGATTTAGAAACCATTTCAAGACTCGCAGGCATTAAAGATCTTAATGAGATAAAAAGATATTTAAGAAAATCTCAGTTCGATAACCGAAAGATAGAAGAAGTGATCAATCATGTTTTTATAAATGAAACACATGGGTGAGTTGTTAAAAACCCCTTTATGACTGGTCAGAAACCTTCCGATCCTTTTTTTATTTGTTTGCATTTAGGCTGTTTACTTCTATTTAAAAAAGGAGTAATATAGGAATTCCCTGTGAAAGGGAAAAGCTACTATCGCTTTTTGGAGGCTAATCTTTTTTATAAATAGAAGTTGACTTCAATGAATAACGGTGTTATATTATAAATATCGCTGATGCGATGTTTGCAAAATCTTCGAGAAAAACTTTAAAAAGAAGTTGACTTCGAAGAATAATGATGATACAATAAATCTTGTCGCTGCTTCGGCAGAACAAACAAATAGTTCTTTGAAAACTAAACAAAACAGAAACGTCAACGTTTATTATTTGTCTTTTAAAGACAACATTTATGAGCTATATCAACTCTTTATTGGAGAGTTTGATCCTGGCTCAGGACGAACGCTGGCGGCGTGCCTAATACATGCAAGTCGAGCGAACCAATGGGAGCTTGCT